>Ga0265292_1000991_pt1 | contig 28764 bp, 33 predicted proteins | sample Munlanlewell296A_FD_189080 | JGI IMG/M metagenome (GOLD analysis project Ga0265292, IMG submission 189080) | Leachate microbial communities from a municipal landfill in Southern Ontario, Canada - Leachate well 296A | ecosystem: Engineered > Solid waste > Landfill > Unclassified | place: Canada... | reverse complement strand
CCGCAGTAAAATTTGTGCTGATTGGTGTAAAATCTCATTTGAGGCCTCCTTGGGAAAATGGTTTTGGGTCCCTGAATCATACCTGTTTCGGGTATGGTTCAGGGAGGCCTTAATGAGTATCAAGGCATTCAAGGCGATGGCTGATAGCCACGCCTTAATTTTTTCGTTGGAGGCCATTGAATGAGAATATCTAAGGGAGGATTGATTTGCTCCAGCGTTTATGCCGGTTTATTTCTGTTGCTTTTCTTTATCCTCATGGTTTCAGGAAGAACTAATCCAGGCAACTCAGGAGAAAGCGGTATTTTGCTTCTGCCTTTTCTGCTTCCCTGGATTATCTTCTTACGCACAGGTTCATGGTTCGACCATAATATTGAGACATTAATTTGGGTTGTTATCCTTCTTAATACTCTAATTATATATCTGATTTGTGGTGGTGCTTATGCATTGTTTAAGAAAAAGTAACCTCCAACACCGCCTTCAACCCAGACGCGGCTTAATGCTAGTTTGGTTTTGGCAATGGTCATTGCCCGCGCTGGTTAAGGCCATCGTTAGCGCAAACCGGCAATCGGGGCATAAAATAGCCCCGATAACCGTTAGGGATAAAAATTAATAACGGCATTAATAAAGAAACATAAATGGGCAATAAACAGGGACACATCCCATTTTCCTTGACAGGGGCAATAAACAGGACAGAATAAACAGGGACACATCCTATTTAACTTGACAATCACGCCTCTCTCCGGTAGAATTTCGACATGGCAAGAATCGCACGAGCTGTTGCAGCCGGTTTTCCCCATCATGTAGTGCAGAGGGGAAACAACAGAGAAAATGTATTCATTGATGATGAAGACCGGGAGAAATATATTAACCTTCTGAAAAAATATTCCACAGAAAGAGATGCCCGGATACTGGCCTATTGTCTGATGTCAAACCATGTGCATCTGCTGATTAAGCCCAAAGAAAACGATTCCCTGTACAAAATGATGCAGGGAGTTACGCTTTGCTACACACAATTTACAAACAGAAAATATAGCCGCACAGGAAGATTATGGGAAAGCAGGTACCATTCCTGTATCGTGGATAAGGATTCCTATCTCTGGGCAGTTGCACGGTATATAGAGACAAACCCTGTACGTGCCCGGATGGTGAAAAAAGCAGAAGACTACGCATACTCAAGTGCGCTGGCACATACAATGGGGAAACCAGACGACCTTTTAAACGAGGAACTTATTGCAGAAACACAGAGAAAAGATTACAGAGAGTTTATCAGAGAAACGAGCACAGAGAAAGACAGGGAATTGATACGCTATCATACGAGGACAGGCAAGCCGCTTGGAGATGAAACGTTCATGAAAAGGATGGAAAGAAAGACCGGAAGGGATTTAGCACTGAGGCCACGGGGCAGACCGAGGAAGAAAGGCGGTAATAAATAGGATGTGTCCCTATTTAATGGTATGTCCCTATTTAATGGTAGGAATAGATAAAAATGGCAGCTTGCTGGTTGTAGTACATACTTTTCAGCAGGTGGATGCCAATAGCAGTAGAATTAGAATGATTTCTGCTCGAAAAGCAACAAAAAATGAAATGAAACAATACCGGGAGGAAAATAAATGAAAAAAGAATATGATTTTTCAAAGGGTGAAAGAGGCAAGTTTTATCGTCCAGGCGCAGAATTGTATCTACCTATTTACATCGAGCCAGATATGATGGAAGTGCTAAGAAAATTCTCAAAGAAAAAAGGCGTCGAGATTGCAACGATAGTAAATGAGTGGATAAAAAAAGACATTTCTATTGTAGAAACAATAACAAAGTAACACATAACAAATCACTCGTGCGGATGGGCTGATAGCCACCGCACAGTTCCGGCGTTAAACCTATTTCACCTTCAAAACCGCCAGAAACGCCTCCTGCGGAAGTTCTATTTTCCCAACCTGTTTCATGCGCTTCTTGCCCTCTTTCTGTTTTTCGAGGAGTTTTCTCTTACGGCTTATATCACCGCCGTAGCATTTGGCAATAACATCTTTTCTTAAAGCCCTGACACTCTCCCTTGCTATAATCTTGCTGCCGATTGCAGCCTGAATCACAACCTCATACATCTGCCTTTGTATAATCCCCCTCAGCTTTTCAGCAAGCTCCCTGCCTTTATAATAAGACTTGTCCCTGTGGACAATCAGGGAGAGGGCATCAACGACCTCTCCGTTAATCAGGATATTGAGTTTAACAAGGTCTGATTCCCTGAACCCGAGGAATTCATAGTCCATTGACGCATAACCTTTTGATACTGATTTTAACCTGTCGTAAAAATCCCAGAGGATTTCGTTCAAAGGCAGTTCGTACTCGACCTTTATCCTGTCTCTCCCGATAAAATTAAAATTTCTCTGAATGCCTCTTTTCTCCTGGCATAGGTCAAGAATCGGGCCTATAAAATCCTTAGGCACAAAGATAGTCACAACAACAAAAGGCTCTTCTATCTTCTCACATTTTTCCGGCAGCAATGCCGGGTTTTCGATATGCAAAATTTCTCCCTTTACCGTAGTCACCCTGTAAACAACTGTCGGCGCTGTGCTCAGCAAAGACAGGTCAAATTCACGTTCAAGACGCTCCTGGATAATCTCCATGTGCAACAGTCCAAGGAAACCGCATCTGAAACCGAAACCGAGCGCCAACGATGTCTCCGGCTCATAATTAAATGATGAGTCGTTTAGCCTGAGTTTATCAAGTGCATCCCTCAGGTTTTCATACTGATGAGGAATTGTTGGATATAAACCGCAGAAAACCAGCGGCTTGATGTCCTTGTAGCCGGGGTATGGCTCTGAAACAGGATTGTCTGCATCAGTGATGGTGTCGCCTATCTTTGTATCAGTAACGCTTTTTATTCCTGCGATTACGTAGCCGACTTCTCCTGATGAAAGTTCTGTTACAGCCTGCATCTTGGGAGAAAATATTCCGACCTGGAAAACCTCAAATACATTCCCTGTTGCCATCAGTTTTACCTTGGTGCCGGCCTGTATCTTTCCGTCGAATACCCTGACAAGCACTATGACTCCCTGATAATTATCAAACCATGAATCAAACAACAATGCCTTTAATGGCCTGTCAGCTTCCCCTTTTGGAGGAGGAATCTTTTTAACTATTATCTCAAGGATTTCTTTTGTGCCGATTCCTTCTTTTGCGCTTGCCAGTATCGCATCAGTGCAGTCAATGCCTATTGCGTCTTCTATCTGCTCCCTGGTTTTTTCAGGGTCAGCGGCAGGAAGGTCTATCTTGTTTATAACAGGGATTATCTCAAGGTTATGCTCGGTTGCAAGGTATGCATTTGCAAGTGTCTGCGCCTCAACTCCCTGAGATGCATCAACAACAAGCAAAGCTCCTTCGCAAGCGGCAAGGCTCCTTGAGACTTCGTATGAGAAGTCAACATGGCCGGGTGTGTCAATGAGATTAAGGATATAGTTATTTCCGTCGTCAGCCTTGTAATTGAGCCTCACTGAATGGGCCTTGATTGTTATGCCCCTCTCTCTTTCGAGATCCATGGAATCAAGGACCTGCTCCTGCATCTCCCTTGCGCTTAAGGCGCCTGTATATTCCAGGAGCCTGTCAGCCAGTGTGGACTTGCCGTGGTCAATATGGGCTATGATTGAGAAATTACGTATATTTTTTGACATAATGCATTTGAGGATTAATATTGAATGTATAGTTTAACACAAATGATTTTTACTGGTAAAGGCAAAGGCTGCCAATTGAAGTTTCCTGCAGGAAACTGATAAATTACAGAGGATATTTACATCCGGAGGTATTTTTTAGAGGACAGAATGGTTAAGGAACGTAAAGAGAAAAAGCATCTCACTGCAAAAGGGAAATTGCATGAGGCAGTGGAAAAGACAACAAAGCTGCTTCAGGAGAGCGAGGCAAAATTCCGTGCCCTGGCAGAGACTACTGCCGCTGCGATATTTATACATCAGGGAGGAAAGTTTCTGTATGCCAATCCCGCAGGTGAATCAATGACCGGCTATACCATAGATGAAGTTCTGAAAATGGACTTCTGGGGGCTTACCCATCCGGACTACAGGGAATTGATAAGAGAGAGGGGAAATGCGCGTCTGCAAGGCGGACAGCTTCCCCCGCGATATGAGTTTAAGATTGTTAAGAAAAGCGGAGAAGAGCGATGGGTCTTTATGACTGCCGGGGTTATTGAGTATGAGGGAAAGCCGGCGATAATAGGAACTATTTTCGACATTACGGACCGCAGGCAGGCTGAAGAAGAAAAGGCCAGGTTTTACGAGGAGAGCGTCAGGCAATATAAAGAAAGGATTGAGGAGGAAAAAAGGCATTTGATGGAAAAAGAGAAAATCCTCATGGACCTTCATGACGGCATAGGAGGCATAACTACGAACATAAGTCTGCTTTCCGAGATGGCACAGAAGAAATCATCTGTTACTGAGCTGAAGAAGGCGCTGTCTACAATCTCAGAGCTTTCAAGAGAAGGCATGTCCGATATCAGGAGTATTATGCACAGCCTCGATGCTAAAGAGATAACCTGGTATACTATGACAGCAGAACTCAGGAGGCATGGCAGTAATATGGTTGAGTCTCACGGCATGTCTTTTGATATTAAGACATCTGTAGAGGACATGGATGAGCAGCCTGGCAGTCTTCTCTGCCTGAATATTTTCAGAGTTTACAAAGAAGCCATTGCAAACATCGTAAAACACTCAGGGGCAAAGGCTGTTAAGGTAAATCTGAATGTCAGCAGGGAAAAACTTACACTCTCAATTCAAGATGACGGGACTGGATTAAAAGAAGGCAGAGGTATGGGCAGGGGCCTTTCAAATATGAATGCCAGGACTAAAGAAATGGGCGGAACCTTAACGATGACCTCTGATAACGGGACTCATATTTATTTTGAGCTTCCGGTACCCCCCAAATACCCCATACCGGGTATGGAATTATAATAAGCTTTGTGATAAAGTCTATCCAATGCGCCTGATTATAGTTGAAGACGACCCGCTGTTGCTCGAAAACCTTAAATTGCTCTTAAATGGTGAAAAGGATATAACAGTTGCCGGCGCCTATAGCTCCGCAGAAGACGCAATGCAGTCTCTTAAAGGCGTCTCACCTGATGTCATGCTTGCAGATCTCGGCCTGCCCGGTATGTCCGGAGTCGAACTCATAAAAAAGGCTAAGGAATATATTCCTGAACTTGAAATTATGGCACACACTGTTTTTGAAGACAGGGAAAATGTATTTTCAGCAATAAAGGCAGGCGCTTCAGGATATATTCTTAAGGGGAGCAGTCCAAGGGAGATAGTGGAGGCAATCCACAATCTTTATAACGGCGGTTCGCCGATGAGTCCCAAGATAGCACGGAAAGTAATAAACGAGTTTCAGGATGAGACCATAAGCGAGCAGTATATATTAAGCCATAGGGAAAAAGAGGTGCTGAGGTGCATAGAAGAAGGGCTGACCTATAAAGAGATATCTGAAAAAATCAACATAAGCCCTCATACAGTGCATACCCATATAAAGAACATCTACGAAAAACTTCAGACAAAAGGAAGAAGCGAAGCCCTTACCAAGGCCAGGAAAAAAGGTATTATTTAATATAAGTGCATTAGATGCCTTTACACCGTCATTGCGAGCGACCAACGGGAGCGCGGCAATCTCAATTAGAAGTGAGATTGCTTCAGTTCACTTCGTTCCTTCGCAATGACACCTATTAGCATACCCTAAAAATACCCGTATATGGCGATTTACTTCAGTGTTTGCCCTGCCTTAATATTTAAGCAGGATGGTAAAGCTTAATTGCTGGGAATTCAAAGAATGCGGCAAGGATAAAACTGCTGATTGCCCTGCATATCCAAGAGGCGGCAGGGTTTGTTATTTACTGGAGGGGACCATGTGCGGGAAAAAGTTGCAAGGGTCATATTCACTAAAAATTAACAGCTGCCGTGAATGTGACTTTTACAAGGGAGTGATAGTTAAGTCTTATGGCGATTATTTCAGTGATTAGGCGCAGATAAATAAGTCAGCAAACCCCGTTAGAAGACCTTCGTCCTTCTAACGGGGTAAATACAATATTACTAAGTTTAAAGGAAGGTAAATCATGAAAAGCAATTGCTGGGAATTCAAAAGATGCGGGAGACAGCCGGGCGGAGAACATGCTCATGACCTCGGCATCTGTCCTTCGGCAACAGAGACAAGGCTCAATAGGATACACAGCGGAATAAATGCGGGACGGGCTTGCTGGGTTGTAACCGGCACACTCTGCCAGGGACAGGTTCAGGGAATTTTTGCGCATAAGTATAAAAGTTGCAAGGCGTGTGATTTTTACATGACCGTAAAGCAAGAGGAACATCCGGAATTTCATTTATCAGTCACTCTACTGGAAAGGCTTAAGGCTTAGAGATTATCCGGCAAAGAGGGTTAAGAGGGTTCGAAAAATTCTTTATTTTCAATATATTTTAGCTCCTGCCTTTTTTTTCTTGACAATATATGCAAATATTGTTATATTTGCATATAAGTGGAGGTAATGAGATGAGGTCATTGGGGAAAAGGGTTGAGCTGTTAAAAGTCATAGCCCATCCGGTAAGGATTAAAATTCTTGAAGAACTCATGAAAGGCGTAAAATGCGTAAGTGATTTTGAGGAGTTCCTTGAAATCAGCCAGCCGAATGTTTCCCAGCACCTCACGCTTTTGAGAAGACATGGCGTTATTGACTTTTACGTTGACGGAAGGCTCAAGTGCTATTTCCTTGTTGACCCGATAATCCCTGACATACTTGAGATACTTAAAAAAGACTATATAGAGGAACTCCCTGCGCCTGCATGCTGTCCTGTAACAAAAAAGGGGATTTATCCTGGTGCAAGGAAACATTAATTATTGTAAAGAGCATATCTCAGAAAGGAGGTTTAAATTATGGCAAAGACATTTACCCTATACTTATCAACATCTCCATATTCTTACGAGAATACTCTCTCGACGATAAGGATTGCGGAAGCTTCACTGAATAAAGGACATATTGTAAATCTCATCGCTTCCGGTGACGGGGTCTACTGCTTCCTCAAAAAGCAGAAGGCAAAGGGCATTACAAATGCGGAAGAAGAATTCTCAAGGCTCATACAAAAGGGTTTAAAGGTCTATCTTTGAGGCGGGTGTCTGAACTTTCGCCGGGCGGCGCAAGATGACTATCTCGATGGCGCAGAGGTCGGTTCACTCAAAGGTCTTTTCAAGACAATGAAGGGAAGCGATGTGTGGCTTAATGTTGGAGCATAGGAGGACTATATGGGAACGATAGCAATGATACTCAGGAAACCACCCTACGGAGACATAAACGCTGCTGAAGCTGTAAGACATGCCCTTGGCGCTGTTTCAGACGACATGGAGGTTTCACTTATTCTTGTTGACGGCGGTGTGTTGCTTGCGAGGAAAGGACAGGATGACACAGGGACTGGTTTCACCAATCTTGAAACAACGCTGAAGGATTGCACTGAAATGGGCGTTGAAGTCTTTGCAGATAACCTGTCTCTGATTGAGCATGGCCTTAAGGAGGAAGATGTAGTGGATGGCGTGAAATTAACAGATGAAGACGCTATAGCCACACTATTGAAAGAAGCAGAAAAAACAATGATATTTTAGCAGGGAGGTTGCGATGCTTGTAATTATAAAAAGTGCGCCTGATACGCCTGAAGGAAAACGGGGAGTAAAGCTTGCGCGTCATATGTCTGCAGACATAGTTCTTTTACAGGACGGAATTTATTTTATAGAGAAAGAGAAACTGGAAGACTTAGGTTTTGTCAGGACAGCCTATGTGCTTGAAGATGACAAGAGATTGAGAGGGCTGAAAGACAAGGATAACAAAAAAAATATAAAAAATATCAATTACGACAGCCTTGTTGACTTAATGGATGGAAGTGATAAAGTAGTTGGTATGTTTTAAAAAATTAGGGTTAAGGCTGAGATTGAGGTTGAGATTTTCTTAACCTTTACCTCTATCTTAACCTATATTTCGAGGGAGGTAACAATGACAAAGATAGTTGTTTTAGGAGGATCGTTTGGAGGACTTACAGCAGCCTTTGAACTTAAAAGACTGCTTGGCAAGAAAGCTGAGGTGACTATAGTCAGTGATGATGACAGGTTTGTATTCCTGCCTTCACTGCCTTGGCTGATAATGGGCTGGCGAAAGCCGTCTGATATAACGTTGAGTGTTCCCGAAATTCTTAAACCCAAAGGAATTCAATTTCTCCATGAAGCGGTGATAAATGTCGATGCTGATTCCTCGAAGGTGCGGACCGCAACGAAAGAAATATCATACGATTATCTTGTCATCTCTACCGGCCCCTATTTGTCTTTCGACGAGATCCCGGGTCTCGGCCCTGACAAAGGGTACACCGACTGTACGTTTACACTCGATCACGGAACAAAAACACATGAGAGCTTAGAAAAGGTATTCGAATCCCCTGGCCCGATAGTGCTTGGTTCATCACAGATGGTGAGCTGTTTCGGCCCGTCGTATGAACTGGCATTTGAAATAGATGCGGAGCTCAGGCGAAGGAAGATGCGGCATAAAGTGCCGATCATCTATCTTACCTCAGAACCTTATCTCGGCCATATGGGAGTCGGCGGGCTTGGCAATTCCAAGAGGTTCTTTGAGGATGAATTTGCAGTCAGAGATATTAAATCTGTCGTCAATCAGGCGATTGAAGAAGTGACGCCCGGAGAAATCAAACTAAAGGACGGCACAAAGATACCCTTCAAGATGGCCATGGTCGCTCCACCTTTCAAAGGCGTGCCGGCCGTAGCTCCATTGGGCAATCCACGCGGCTTCATCCCGGTCGACAAAAACTATCGGCATACAAAGCATAAGAACATCTTCACAATCGGCGTAGCGGTCGCCATCGCACCGCCTGAAGCGACGCCAGTGCCGACAGGAGTTCCCAAGACAGGCTTTATGACGGTCAAGATGGCAAAGGCAGCAGCTGCGACGATCTTCGCAGACATCAAGGGCTCACCCCCTCCTCCTGCAAATGATCTGGATGTCATATGCATTATGGACATGGGAAACACCGCTGCGTACATGAAGGCGGTTCCTGTACTTCCCCCAAGGCAATCGTCTGTTACCAAAAAGGGAGTGTGGGCAAAATGGCTCAAGGTAGCCTTTGAGAAATATTTCCTTTGGAAAATGAAAAACGGCATGAGCAATCTGCCTTAATGGAGGATACCATGACAAAGATCACAAAAAACGTATCGGTGATGTGTTTTCATGATGAGTTATGTCAGGTATACAATGCCCTCATGACGGCCTTAAGTCTTCTCAGGGAAGGCTCAAAGGTCACGATATTTTTCGGCTCAAGGGGCATTAATGCCGTTCATAAAGACAAATCAAACCAGCTTAAATGTCTTCCTGACATGCCAAAAGAGGCCGGTGATGCAGTTATGAAAAAGATGGATGAAATGAACCTGCCTTCAGTTGAAGACCTTTTCATAATGCTCATAGCTGAGGGGGCAACTGTCCTTGCCTGTCCGTTGAATATTTCACTCTTTGAGATGACGCCCAGCGACTTGGTGGATGGGGTAAAAGTCGCTGACCCTGCGAAATACTACAAAGAGGTAGTTGTTCAGGCAGATATGAATCTGACTTTTTAAAAAAGATTGCCACGTCGCTTATGCTCCTCGCAATGACAGTCAAACGGCGACAATGTAGAGTTTGTCATTGCGAAGCGCAGCGAAGCAATCTCTTATTTTGGACACCTACAAGGAGGCTGCATGAAAAAATTTTCCCTTGTTGAATTTTCAGTGAATCACCCTAAATTGGTCGTGGTGCTTTCGATACTCGTCACCCTTCTTTTCATGACGCAGTTCCCTAAAATGAGGACCGATACAAATCCCAAGAACATGCTCCCGGCAACGTCGGATGTCAGGGTCTGGAACGATGAGGTTGAAAAAACCTTCAGCCTCTATGAGGACATGATCGCCCTCGGTATTGTGAACGAAAAGGGCATTCTCAACAAGGATACGCTTGGGAAGATCCAGCGGATCACGGATGAGGTACTGAAGATTAAGGGCGTGGCAGCAAGGGATGTATCGAGTTTTACAACCATAGATAATGTAACAGTGGAAGAAGCGACATTAAAGGTTGCCCCATTGATGACGAAAGCGCCTGAAGATGAAAAGGGCATCGAGTATCTCAGGAAAATGCTCTATGAAAATCCTCTGTTCATTAACCGCATTATCTCAAAGGATGGAAAGACAACAGCCATATACGTGCCGCTGGAAAAGGGAGCCAATGGCAAGGAGGTAGCAGATAAGATACGCAAAATCGTAAAGGAAGAGAAGGGAGACGAACAATACTACATCGCAGGTGACCCGGTTGCCCGTGACACATTCGGAGCGGAAATGTTCAAGCTTATGGCCATCTTCGCGCCTATTGCCGGGATGGTCATGCTAATAGTTAGATACCTTATGTTCAGAGACCTTTTCCTATCCATTACCCTCATGATGGATGCCATGATAAGCATTGTCTGGAGCATGGGGCTCCTTATATGGCTTGGCTTTCCTATCCATATCATGAGTTCGATGGCCCCTGTTTTTCTCATGGCAATCGCAACGGACAGCATGCATATCTTCAATGAGTTCTATTTCAGGTACAGGGAGACAAAGGATAAGAAAAAGGCAATCATCGAGACGATGCAGGCCGTAAGCCGTCCGGTGCGCTATACGGCGTTGGCGACAGCAGCAGGATTCGCAGTTCTTCTGTTTATGAACATCGTTCCGGTTAAGGTCTTCGGAGGGCTTGTCGCGTTCGGGACGATCTCGCTCAGAATCCTGAGCTTCAGTTTCATTCCGGCAATGTTTACTTTCGTAAAGAAAGAAAAGTTAGCAAAGATTGCCGCGCAGGAAGATGTCGGCATGGGCAAGGCTTCACAGTTTTTGAAAAAACTTGCAGGTTTTGGAGCGCATCACCCAAAAAATACCGTTATAGTCGGTCTTGTCCTCTTTGTAATAGCGGTAGTTGGATTATCAAAAATAACCGTTAACAACAACCTCGTGGAATGGTTCAAGAAAAGCAGCGATGTCCGTGTTGCGGATTCAGTAATGAACAAGGCCCTCGGCGGGACGTCCCTCGGTTACGTCGTCGCCATTGCTAAGGATGATGACTATATCAAAACACCCAAAGCAATGAGATATATTGAAGGGCTTCAGAGGAGGCTTGAAAAGCTGCCTGTTGTGGGCAAGACCACCTCAGTTGTTGATTACGTAAAGAGGATCAACCGCGTGCTGCATGATGATGATCCTAAATATGATGTTGTCCCCGAAACCAAGGAGATGATAGGCCAGTATCTTTTTCTGTTCTCTATGTCCGCAAAGCCTTCGGACCTTGATAATGTTGTCGACTATCCGTTCAGGAAGGCCAACATTTGGGTTCAGTTGAAGACATGGGATGCACAGGCGATGAAAAATGTCATAGAAGCGGTGGACGACTATAAGAAGACCAATCCTACGCCCATGGAAATGAAGCCTTCCGGCATTGCATATTTCAACCTTGTGTGGAACCATGAAGTTTTATGGGACATGGTAAAGGGCTTTGTCCTTGCGCTGATTGTGGTTTTTGGGATACTTGCCTTTGCTTTCCGTTCCATAAAGTGGGCGATTGTCGGCTATACGCCACTCTTGTTCACGATTCTACTTATTTACGGCGTCGTCGGCTTCACCGGAAAGAATTTCGACATGCCGATATCGGTGCTCTCCACTCTATCCCTCGGCATGGCGGTTGATTTCGCAATTCACTTCGTTAGCAGGTTGAGGCAGCATCTAAAAGAAGCGCCTGGCGAGTCATTATCAGATGCCTTGCTCTGGACAGCAGCGCGTCCGGGAAAAGGAATAATGCGAAATGCGATTCTATTTGCCGCCTCATTTGCAGTGATGATTTTTGCTCCGCTTACGCCTTATATCACGGTTGGTGCTTTTATCGTAAGTATGATGCTGCTGAGCGCAATTATGACATTGATTTACCTGCCTGCCCTTGTGACTCTCATGCAAGGCTGGCTTTTCAAAGGAGGATTAAGATGAAGAAGGCTGTAACAGTCTTAACCGCAATAATTTTAGTGCTTATTTCTTCAGCAGTTTCGTTTGCTGTCTCAGCAGAAGAGGTAATGAAAAAGTCACAGGCCGCATTCCTCTATCAGGGAAAGGACTTCAAGGCAAGGGTAATGATGAGACTCATAAGCAAAGGCGGTCAGGAGCGGATAAGGGAAATGACAATGCTCAGAAAGAATTTCGGGGAGATTGGCGGTGACCAGAAATATTTCATGTACTTCTTCCAGCCCGCAGATGTTAAGGACATGACGTTCATGGTCTACAAGTATCATGGAAAAGACGCTGACCGCTGGCTCTTCGTTCCCGCGATAAGCATGGTAAGGCGGATCGCGGCAAAGGACAAGCATTCGAGTTTTGTCGGCTCTGATTTTACCTATGAGGACGTCTCAGGCAGAAACCTTCAAGAGGATGCCCACAGTATTGTAAAGGAGGAAAAAGCTGACGGCAAGGACTGTTACGTCGTTAAGAGCGCTCCGAAAGCTGCGGATATGGAATACAGCTACAAAATGTCATGGATTGACAAAACCACATTCCTTCCGCTCAAAGAGGAATACTACGACAAAAAAGGCGAGCTATATAAAGTATTTACTGCTATGGAAATCAAAGACGTTAAGGGCTTCCCAACCATTACCAAGAGGAGCATGAAGAATCTTCAGAGCAGCCATACCACGGAGGTGTCATATTCAAAAACAGATTACAACATCGGCATTGATGACAGCCTTTTCTCTGAGAGGTTCCTTAAGCAACCGCCAAAGAAATGGATAGAATGAGAAACAGTTACGCATACCTGGACTGTCTTTCGCCGGAATTAAACTAACTTTGATGCTAATGCAAAGCTTATTGCCATGAACAAGCCTTTTCATAAACGCCATTGCGAGGCTTTCGCTCCGACTCCAGCCTCGTATAGTGAGACCCGTGAATTTCGGCTCAATCCAGCCCAGGTATGCGTTTATTTTTTTTTATTATTTGTTTCTGTTTTCTGTCTTCCGTCTTCTTCATACGCAGTCGATGTCTCCATTCACGGTTTCTTTCAGGGAAACTATTCCCTCGGCACAAGGTCAAATCCTGACGACGGAGATTTTAAGTGGGCGGAAGAAAGAGTGCAGCTAAAGCTTGATGTGAACAAGGAGCCATTCCATCTTTTTTTGAAGACAGACGCCTTCTATGACAATATTGACAGGAAGGCTGATATGGAATTAAGAGAGGGTTATGCAGATTATACCTCTGGAAAATGGGACCTCAGACTTGGAAGGCAGGTTATCACATGGGGAGTTGGAGATCTGATATTCATAAACGATGTTTTTCCAAAGGACTATGAGGCATTTTTCTCAGGAAGACCGTTGGAGTATTTAAAAAAAGGTGTGGATGGAATAAAGATAGGAATCTATCCTGATATTGCATCCGTTGAGGTTATTGCTATACCGATTTTTGAGCCCAACAACTATCCTGATTCAAAGAGGTTCTATATGTTCGATCCCATGCCGAACGTCACAAACAGGGAAGAAAAAGACCCGGCGTCAAATTTTGAGAATACGGAATTTGCATTAAGGGCTTATAGGGATATAGCAGGATTTGACGCCTCGATATATTTGTACAGGGGATTTTATCGCAAGCCATATATGATACCTGACAACATTAATAACACTACAAAAATTACATATCATTATCCGAAGCTTTCTGTTTACGGCGCAAGCCTTCAGGGGAGGGCATTGGATGGAGTTTTGAGCTTTGAGGCAGGGCATTATGATTCAAGGCAGGACAGAGCGGGAACCGATTACACAGCGCCTAATTCCCAGACAAAAGCGCTCATCGGCTATCAAAAACAACTCAGGGAGGATTTCACAATCGGACTTCAATACTATACTGAATACATGCATGACTATTCTGAATATAAAAAGAATCAACCGTCAGGACTTCCAAAAGACAAAAAACTCTATCAGCTTTCAACTCTCAGGCTTACCCAACTGTTATTTCATCAGACCTTGCGGCTTTCATTTTTTGCCTTCTACAGCCCATCAGATAGAGACTATCTTTTAAATCCCGAGATTAAGTACAATTTCTCGGATCATGTCTGGGCTGCGATCGGAGGACTCATCTTCGGCGGCGGCGAGAAATGGAGCCAGTTCGGTCAACTGGCAAAGAACGACAATGTTTATCTGCAATTGAGATATGAGTTTTAAAAAAGGCATCGGAAAAATACTTGACAATCTAATTGGGGCAGATTTATATTAGTATATGCTAATAAACTTAAAGAAAGGCTTAGCTTGTGAAGGAATCAGCGGACTTATTTAAAATTCTTTCGGTTGATAAGAGAATCGAAATTGTTGAACGCTTAAAAAAAGAGCCTATGAGCGTTAACGCCTTGGCTGAAGCTTTGGGGATAACACAATCAGCAGTATCCCAGCACTTGCGGGTTCTCAAAAGTGCAGGCCTTGTGAAGGATGAAAGACAAGGGTATTGGATATACTATTCTTTAAATCGAGATGCCCTTGAAAAATGCCGGCAAAGACTCAATCGTATTTGCACCTGCGGTTGTTTAGGCGGACAGGGAAGCATGGAGAGGATCAATAAAAAAATTTCAAAAACGAAGTAGGAAATTTTTTTGCCCATCCATATAAGTTAATAAGCAATAACTTAATCATAAGGGAGGTGAGAAAAATGGCAAAAGACACAAAAGAGACCAAAGAGCAGCCTGAAGAAAAGAAAACCGAAGTTAAAAGCGGGACAAAATGCTCCTGCGGCTGCGGTTGTATTCCGCCTATGAAGACAAAATAGGCAAATCTTTTTTAAGGGGTGGATTGATAAAATCAATCTGCCCCTGCTTTTAAAAAATCATACGGAGGATAAAATGAAAGAGGTAATCTTGGCGGCGGCTTATTGGCTTCATCTCACAGCAACGGTTGTATGGATTGGAGGAATCGCTTTTATACTTTTTATTGCAATACCATCAGCCAAGCAAGTTTTAGGGGGAGAGGCAGGCAAGCTCATGGCGGAGATTTCCAGAAGATTTACTCCCTCGGTGAACTATAGTATAATTCTCTTGATTGTTACAGGGATTGCATTAACAGGATTAAATAAACAATTCATAGGAATTGGAAATTTTGGAAACAATTGGACTTTGACTCTAACCTTGAAGCATCTTTTAGTTTTAGGAATGATTGTTATTCATTTTTATAGAGGGCTAATGCTGGCGCCTAAGATTGCGAAAACAGAATCCGTTACCGGGAAAACATCTTTACAGAAATTCTCTCTGAATTTGGTGAGAGTAAATTTTTGTCTGGGAATAGTGGTATTATTGCTCAGTGGAATTACATCTGTTCTCTAAATTCATAGATTCAGTATCTCTACGAGTCGTATACAAGTGCGGAATGACGAGGGAAGGGGAGGTATAAATGGAAGAGATAAAATTAACAAGTCTTTCAAGCTGCGCGGGTTGAGCGGCAAAATTTAGTCCTATGGACCTGATCCACGTGTTGGGTCAGCTGCCGGAGATAAAAGACAAAAACGTTCTTATAGACTCAAAAAACTCCGATGATGCGGGTGTCTACAAGATAACTGATGATATAGCCGTTGTATTAACAACCGACTTTTTTACTCCTATTGTAGACGACCCCTACTGGTTCGGCGCAATAGCTGCTGCTAATGCCCTCTCCGACGTATACGCTATGGGAGGGAAGGCTGTTGCTGCGCTGAATATTGCCATGCTGCCGAACGAGGCAAAATTTTTTCCTTCTCTTAAAAAAATAATGCAGGGCGGCATTGACAAAATGAAAGAGGCAGGCGTGTCAATTATCGGCGGGCACACCATCAAGGATAAAGAGCCTAAATTCGGTTATGCTGTTCTGGGGCTTATACATCCGGATAAGATTCTCGATAATTCAAAGGCAAAGCCAGGCGATGCCCTTATCCTCACAAAAAAGATAGGCACCGGAATTGTCTCTACAGGCATTAAGGCAGGGATGTGCAGTAATGCTGTAATAGAGGAACTTACTTCATCAATGACAATGCTGAATAAGAGAGCCGGCGAGATAATGCTTGAGATCGGCATAAGCACAGCAACGGATATAACAGGTTTCGGTCTTATAGGGCATCTGAGTGAAGTGCTCAATGCAAGCAAGCGCCAGGCCCGGCTTTATTCAAGCCGTGTGCCTTATTTTGATGAAGCTGTAAGGCTTGCTGATATGGATATTGCGCCAGGCGGCTCGCTCGCGAATCTGAAAATTTATAATCCTCTGATTGAATGGTCAAAGGGCGTCACGGATTCTGAACAGGTTATGATGAACGATGCACAGACATCAGGCGGCCTTCTTATCTTTGTTCCTCAGGAAATAAAGGATAAACTTGTCAAGGCTCTGCAGAAAGAGAATATATTGGCTGCTCATATAGGCGATGTGCTCGCCGGGAATGTGAAAAGCGATAAAAAAATATTTGTAGAGAAATAAATGTCTTTTGCTTTTTATATTTTTCTCTTTTCTGTAGGTGCATCAGTCGGATTCCTGTCCGGACTGCTTGGTATCGGCGGCGGCATTATCATGTTCCCGCTTTTGCTTTATGTACCGCCATTGCTCGGGTTTGAGGGAATTGCAGTAAAGAGCATTACCGGTCTGACCATGATACAGGGTTTTTTTGCATCATGCGCAGCCATGCTTTTTTACAATAAGCATAACCTTGTGAATAAATCCCTTGTGCTTACGCTTGGCTTGTCTTTATTTTTGTCGTCTCTCACAGGTGCATTTGTCTCAAAGGCAGTGCCTGACAAGCCCCTGCTTTTCGTATTCGGCGCATTGGCTCTGGTTGCATCAATTATGATGTTTATTCCTCGAAGTTATTTAAAAGATGAATTAACAGAAGACAAGGTTAGCTTCCACAAAACAACAGCAATCATAATAGGCATCTTTCTCGGTTTTCTTATCGGCCTTGTGGGGCAGGGAGGCGCTTTTATAATGATTCCGACACTTCTTTACGTTCTTAAAATTCCTCTAAGGGTTGCTCTTGGAAGCACACTTGCAATAGGGCTTTTCTCTGCCACAGCCGGGTTAATCGGAAAGGCGGCAACAGGCCAGGTTCCTTTTCGCATGGCAGCGCCTCTGGTATTGGGTGCAATCCTTTCGGCACAGTTAGGCAGTTTTGTCGGTAAAAGGACCCAAACAGAATTTCTAAGATGGCTATTAGCATTTATAATTTCCGCCACAGCGATAAAGGTGTGGATTGATATTTTTTAATACTATTATGGAGTGTTCCCAAATCCCGATTTAGAACCTATTCCTCATTGTCATTGCGAGGTCGCTTCGACCGTGGCAATCTCATCGCAAAAGGCGAGATTGCGGAGCCTGTTCCGAACGAAGTGAGGAATCTCGCTCCGAGTTTGCTTCGGCTTCGCCTCGCAACTTCACTCGCAATGACAACTTTCTATGTCTATTTTTCGGGCCCAGTTGCACCCCTTCCATTTTTCCATGCTGCTGTAATATAATAATTTAGCTTTGCTCCATTTAAGATTCTATAAGAATGTGTCATAGTTATGCTTGTCGGTTATAACAATAACGTAACCTACAAGGGAAAGGTTTATCATGCCCAGACAGAGGACAGTGGATTGAAAAATCCTATCATAGTCACGCTCTTGTACTATAAAGGCACTATCCTTGCTTCAAAGAAAATCAATTATTCTCACCTCATCGGAAACAAAGACATCAAAGAATCCGTCAGGGAGTTAATGAAGGAACAGCACAAGGCAATACTAAAAGAATTGATAGCAGGGAAACATACAGGCGAGGCTCAAGCCGGGAGCCCGGAGCCCGGAGCAGATGAGAGTAACGTAGAAGTACAAAGTGCAGTAAGCTCGGGTCTTCCTGAACAAGGTTCAAAGGGCGATGCAGATAAAACACTTGATGACATTCTTCTGGACTATATAATAAAAAGGGAGAAAAGCAAATGACCCGGTTTTCTGGTTCAAGGGATATCGGCCAACTTAAGAAACAGGCCAGGACAGTGCGCACCGAGATACTGAAGATGCTCACAGAAGCGGGCTCAGGCCATACAGGCGGTTCACTCTCGGCAGCTGATATTGTGACAGCGCTGTATTTCAGTAAAATGAGACACAACCCAAAAGACCCGGCATGGAAAGAAAGAGACAGATTTATCCTTTCAAAAGGCCACGCCGCTCCTCTTTTGTATACGGCGCTTGCGCTTTCCGGATATTTTGATAAAGCATTGCTTAAGACATTGCGGAAGATTGGAAGCCCGTTACAGGGGCATCCATGCTCAAAACTGCTTCCCGGGGTCGAGATATCAACAGGTTCATTAGGGCAGGGGCTCTCTATTGCAAACGGGATGGCCATGGGGCTTAAAATGGACGGCCTGAACTCGCGCGTCTACTGTCTCCTTGGAGACGGCGAGACCCAGGAAGGGCAGGTATGGGAAGCTGCAATGAGCGCCTCTCATTACAGGCTTGATAATATATGTGCAATAATTGATAACAACGGCCTTCAGATTGACGGGCATTGCTGCGATGTAATGGCGCTTGAGCCCATTGTTGATAAGTGGGCTGCATTTGGCTGGCATGTGATTGACATTGACGGACATGACATGGTGGCTGTCATTAATGCACTCGATGAGGCAGAAACAGTAAAGGGAAAGCCTACAGCAATAGTTGCAAGGACAGTTAAGGGCAAAGGAGTCTCCTTCTTTGAGGGAAAAGTTAAGTATCACGGCATGGCTCCTACAAGTGAGGAACTTGGAAAAGCATTAAAGGAACTTGAAGACAATGAATGAAAGAATTAAGAGTACAGAGCATAGAGCACAGAGCACAGAAAGAAAAGACATAGCAACTAGAGATGCATATGGAGAGGCGCTTCTGGAGCTCGGCAAAAAAAGAGATGACGTTGTTGTTCTTGATGCAGACCTTTCAGGCTCTACAAAGACGGCAAGTTTTGCAAAGGCATTCCCCAACAGATTTTATAATATGGGCATTTCAGAACAGGATTTAATCGGGACAGCAGGCGGCCTTTCACTTACAGGCAAACTGCCGTTTGCCTCTACATTTGCAGTGTTTGAGACAGGCAGGGCCTGGGAGCAGATAAGGCAGACCATCGCCTATTCACATCTGAATGTAAAGCTTGTTGCAACCCACAGCGGCATTACTGTTGCCGAAGACGGCGCATCACATCAGGCCATAGAAGATGTAGCTCTGATGAGAGTTCTTCCCAATATGACAGTAATAGTCCCTTCAGACGGCATTGAAACAAAACAGGTCATTGCCGCAATAGCAGACTACCACGGTCCCGTATATGTCCGGCTTGGCAGGTCCAAGGTGCCTGTAGTAATGCCTGAAGACTATAAATTCAGCATAGGCAAGGCACATACATATCACATAGGGAAAGATGCAAATATAATAGCAGCAGGGATAATGGTATCCGCGGCTCTCAATGCCATGGAAATCCTGAAAAAGGAAGGAATTGATGCCGGTGTAATAAATATGTCTACTATAAAACCTCTGGACAATGATGCAGTTCTCTGCGCTGCAAAGGCTTCAGGGCTTATTGTAACAGCAGAAGAGCACTCCATTATAGGCGGGCTTGGGGGAGCAGTGTGCGAATTCCTTTCAGAGAATTATCCTGTGCCGGTAAGAAGAATAGGCATTAAAGATACCTTTGGATGCTCAGGGCCTTCTGATGAATTGATGAAATTATACGGTTTAACTGCTGATAATATTGTGAAGACAATAAAAGAGGCATTAAAGAAAAGTTAAATGCAAAATAAGATGCACGATACAAGATACACGATAAAAGATTCAGGCTGGAGAATAGAGAATATCCTGCATCATGAATCATGCATCCTGTATCATGAGGGGTTATGATACATTTTTCCGATGTCTCCAAGATTTACGAAAACCAGGCAGCTCTCAGGAATATAACCTTTTCAATAGAAAAAGGAGAAATGGCTTTTATAACAGGGCCGAGCGGCGCCGGAAAATCAACCATTCTTAAGATTATCTATCTTTCAGAAAAACCTGATGAGGGGAGCGTAACAATAGCAGAGTGGGAACTCAGCAAACTCAAGGAGTCCAGCATCCCGTTTTTAAGAAGGAATATAGGCGTGGTATTTCAGGACTTCAGGCTTCTGGACAACAGAAATGTGTTCGATAATATTGCCATGGCCCTGAGGATAAGAGGGATGACGGAGTACGAGGTAAAGGAAAGGGTTATGGAGGTCTTGAAGACAGTTAACCTCAGGCATAAGGCTGATGGTTTCCCAAAAACACTCTCAGGCGGAGAACAGCAGAGGGTTGTTATTGCACGTGCAATAGTCGGGGAGCCGACAGTGCTTCTTGCCGATGAACCTACAGGGAATCTTGACGCTGACACTGCAGCCGGAATTACAAGGATGTTCAAGGAGATAAATGCAAAAGGCACAACAGTGCTTGTTGCTACACATAACAAGGAACTTTTCAGAAATACCGGCAGAAGGGTAATCAAAATCGACAACGGGACAATTGTAGGCGAGGAGATGGGCTGATGTATATATTATATTCTCTCAGACTTGCTATTCAAAGCGTATGGCATGAAAAGTGGATAAACCTCCTCTCAGTGCTGACGATAGCAGCAGGCCTGTTCATGATCACCCTTACATTTTTTTCTGTTTATAACATGGATCTGGCAACAAAAAAACTTCCGGAAAAATTCTCCATGATGCTCTACCTTAACAATGACCTGTCAGAGCATGAGGTAGGGAACATAATGTCAACACTGAAAAAAAATAACGCTGTTGAGCGGGCAAGATATATCTCGAAAGACAAGGCCCTGGAAGAACTCAGGGGAGTTCTGAAGAATGCAGACTATGTGCTTGAAGGCATAAACGAAAACCCCCTTCCTGCATCCATAGAGGTGAAACTGAGGCAGGAGTCTGTCAGTATTTCAAAGGTAAAAAAACTTGCCGCAGATATCAGGAAGATTAAAGGCATTGAAGAAGTAGAATATGGCGAGCAATTTCTGAACTCTATCCATTCCATAAAGGCAGGCGCGCAGACACTCGGATTATTCATGATAAGCATAATGTCCACGGGTGTTATATTTGTATGTTACAGCACCGTAAAGATCATGTTTTACCGCAGAAAGGAAGAGATAGAGACCTTTAAACTTCTTGGAGCAACGAGAGGATTTATAAGGGCTCCTTTTGTCATAGAAGGCGGCATCCTTGGTATTGGCGGCGGTGTGGTGAGCCTTATCGGCACAATGGCATTATACTATACCCTGTTTTATAAACTGGCCCTTACTATGCCTATCTTCAAGATTATCGTATTCCCATCCGAGGTATTTATTGCGCTTCCTTTTGTTGGCCTGGCGCTGGGCGTCAGCGGCGCCGTAATAGCGCTGGGAAGAATAAGGTTTTCCTGAGAAGATGCACGATACACGATACACGATGCTTGATACACGAAAAAGACAATCTCTCCATTTTGTATCCTGCATCTTGTATCTTGCATCAATTTTTCTATTAAATGACACTGCCTTTTCCGCTGAAAACCCCAAGGTCGGAATCGACTCGCAACGAGAGGAATACAAGAAGCTTCAAAAAGAGATTGATACGCATCAGGAAAAAATTGAGAAAACAAAAAAGGTTGAACATTCAATCCTCGAAGAACTTGACAGGGCCAATAGAGACCTCAATCATGTGCAGTCAGAACTGAGAAAATACAGGGCTAAGCTCAAGCTTACAGAAAATGAGATACGCAAGGTTGAGGCAGATATATCGGCAAATAAGGCCAAGCTTGCAAAACAGGCCGAATGGCTGAAGAGGAAGCTGCGCATTATGCAGAGGCATGGCTATTCAGGCGACGTAATACTCCTGCTCTCGACCTCTGATGACATATCGCAACTAATGAGAAGATGGCGGTATATAAAAGAGATAACCGTCTATGACCATAAGATGTTGGAGGGCTACAAACAGACTATAGATAATCTTGATAAACAGGAAAACCATTTGAAATCGCTGCGCGCTGAACTTAAGGCGAATGAGGAAAACATAGAAGTGAACGAGGCGTCTATTCTGGAGAAGAAAAAGGGCAAAGAGAGAGTCCTTTCTTCGGTCAGGAAAGAAAAATCCTCTTATGAAAAAATGCTGAAAGAATTGAGGGAGTCCTCCAGCAGGCTCCTCGAGATAATAAGGCGCTCAGAAGAAACAGATGCTTATGCCGCCAAGGGTTTTCACAACCTGAAGGGAAGGCTGCCGTGGCCTGTTCATGGCAAGGTTGCAATTCCATACGGCGCCCAAAAGGATCCCCAGTTTAATACCCCTGTGTTCAGGAATGGCATTCACATAAAGGCGGAAGACGATTCTAACGCAAGGGCCGTCTACAGCGGCAAGGTGGTATTTGCAGAATGGTTCAAAGGTTACGGCCAGCTTGTCATAATAAGCCATGGAGAGGGGTACCATACCCTTTATGCAAATTTAGCAGAGATTTTTTATAAAGTTGGAGATATAATAAAAGAACAGCAGGTAATTGGAAAGGTCGGGGAGTCAGGGACCCTGAGTTCCTCCGGGCTGTACTTTGAGATAAGGTATAAAGGCAAACCGCTTGATCCGGCACAGTGGCTGAAAAGAAGATAACCTCTTGGCAGTTAAAAGGGGCAAATAGATTTGGAGGGTAAGAAGATAATGAAAAAGAAAAAGCTGATATTGATAATAGCGCTTATATTGGCTACTGCAATAAGCGGTATTCTCATAGGCCGATTATCCGTTGGCAGTGTGAGCGCAGAAGGTGAAGGCTATGAGGACCTTAAGATATTTACAGAGGTGCTTTCTATTGTCAAAAGAAACTATGTTGAAGACGTGAAGATAAAAGATATGGTCTACGGAGCGATAAAAGGGATGCTGAATTCGCTTGACCCTCATTCAGGATTTATGCCCCCCGAGGCCTATAAGGAAATGCAGGTTGATACAAAAGGTGAATTTGGCGGGCTCGGCATACAGATAGGCATAAAGGATGCAACCCTTACAGTGATAGCTCCTATTGAGGACACACCGGCCTTCAATGCAGGGATAAAGGCAGGCGACAAGATAATAAAGATTAGCAACGAGTTTACAAAAGATATGAGCCTGCATGATGCAGTCAGCAAGATGCGCGGGATCAAGGGGACATCCGTGGTAATTACAATCATGCGCGAGGGGTGGAAAGAGACCAGGGATTTCACGATTGTAAGGGATATAATAAAAGTAAAAAGCGTGAAGGCTAAAGTCATAGAAGGCAATATCGGTTATGTGAAGCTTAGTCAGTTCCAGGAGCGTACATCTTCTGACCTTGCAGCTTCACTGGCTGATATTACCAAGGAACCGGTGACTTCTCTTATCCTGGACCTCAGGAATAACCCTGGCGGACTCCTGAACAGCGCTGTTGAGGTTTCAGGTCAATTCCTGCCGCCTGGCAAGGTAGTTGTGTTCATAAAAGGGAGGTCAGGAGAAAAAACAGAGTACCACACAGAACGTGAAGGGGCTGTTGAACCCAAAGAAGAAAAAACCCAACAGCTTAAGACTATGCCAATGATTGTGCTTGTTAATCAGGGCAGCGCAAGCGCCTCAGAGATTGTTGCAGGTGCGCTTAAGGACTGGAACAGGGCTGTGGTGCTTGGAGTGCAAACCTTTGGAAAAGGTTCTGTCCAGAGCGTTATACCTCTCAGTGACGGCTCAGGGCTCAGGCTTACAACTGCACGTTACTATACCCCGAAAGGGATTTCCATTCAGTCAACAGGCATAACACCTGATATCGTTGTAAAGCTGGAACAAAAGGGCGATGCCAAAGAACATCCTGTCATAAGAGAAAAAGACCTTGAAAGGCATCTGAAGAACGATCAGTCCGATGAAAAGACAAAAGAACCCGAGGAAATGGTGCCTATAGAGATTAGTGAAAAGGACGATGTTCAGCTTCAAAGGGCAATAGACCTTCTTAAGTCCTGGAAGGTATTTAAAGAACTGCCAAAAGCACCGGAAGAAGTCAAAAAGTAAAGGGGCCAAGGGGTCCAGGGTTCAAGTAAAAAAAGATTTAGAATCTAACACTATAACCCTCGAACCCCTGAACCCTCGAACCCTATTTTACTTGTATGTCCAGAATTATTTTTGATATAGAGACTGCCGGCAAGGACTTTGACGCCCTTGATAAGGGCACCCAGGAGTACCTGCTGAAGTGGGCCGAATCAGAAGAAGAGATTAAAGACGTCAAAGAAAGCCTGTCTTTTTATCCTCTGACCGCTGAGATAATTACTATCGGCATGCTTAACCCTGAAACAGATAAAGGCGCAGTATATTTTCAGGCGCCCCAAACAGCAATTGCGCCTTTTGAAGAAAATGGGATAAGGTTTGAAACAGGTTCTGAAAAAGAGATACTTGAAAGATTCTGGAACACAGTAAAGAGGTATAAAGAGATAATAACATTTAATGGAAGGGGTTTTGACTGCCCTTTCATACTGGTCCGCTCTGCAGTGCATAAGATAAAACCTACAAAAGACCTCATGCCCAACAGATATAACGGCTCCCATATAGACCTGCTCGATCAGCTTACTTTTTATGGCGCATCAAGGCGCAGGTTCAGCCTTGATATGTGGTGCAAGACCTTTGGCATAAAAAGCCCCAAGGAAGACGGCATAACAGGATATGATATTAAGGACCTGTTTGCAAACAAGAGGTATACTGATATTGCAAGATACTGTTTCGGTGACATCAAGGCAACAAAAGAGCTTTTCAGTTATTGGGAAAACTATATAAAGTTCTAATAATCTCCTCGGTTTTTTCATTTATAAGCAGGATATTGCATTTGAGCGGTTTTATTTTGCAGATATACCACAAAATAAAAAACATTAAAAATAAAAGAGGCAAAATACCTCGGAGGTCGCTCCGGCGACCGAGAATGAGCGAGAAAGCTGTATCCTGCTTATTTTACTCCCCCTCCCATTTGAAACAACTCCCAATAATAAGTTATCATTTTTAGATGCTGATAAAACCATTTTCAACAACAGGAATCGGAAGTCTTCCTTATACAAACCCTGAAGAGGCATGCAGAAATGTGCTCAATACATTTGATATACCATTCTGGCCTCAATTGCCCAGGTTGTCTTTCAGGGAATGGATGATACCGCAGTATTCAGAAGGTATGCCCTATGTGAAGATTGACCCTAAAAAAGAAACGATATGCATAGACAGAAGCAAAAGCGATGAGCTTGAAAGATTTTATGAAAGCTATGAAGACGACAGCAGGATTGCAATCTCAGAGGATTATGCAAAAGGACTTCATACATTTCTCAGGATAGTAAAACAAAGATTCAAATTTCTGAAAGGGCACATAACAGGCCCTCTGACCTTTACGCTCGGGCTCAAGGATACAGAGGGGAGGCTTGTTTATTTTGATGAGGAATTAAGGGAGATAGCCCTCATGCTTCTTAAGGCAAAGGTCAGATGGCAGGTTGATGTGCTGAAGCAATTTGCAGATGAGGTAATAATTTTCATTGATGAACCGATACTTTCTGCATTAGGGAGTTCTGCATATCTCGGAGTAAACCCGGGCGAGGCCATGAGGCTGATTGAAGAGACTGCAAATACAGTGAAAGAGGCCGGGGGCATCTCAGGTATACACTGCTGCGGAAATGCCGACTGGCCGTCTGTGCTCAAAAGCAGCGTAGATATCCTGAACTTTGATGCATACGGCTATTTTGATGCCTTGGCAATGTATCACAGCGAGGTCAGGGGATTTCTTGAGAAAGGCGGATATCTTGCATGGGGGATTGTGCCTACAACAGATGCAATAAAAGATGAATCCTTCTATTCGATAAAAAAGCGCTTTAACTACGGGATTGAAAAACTGTCGAAATCAATTCCGTCAGACCTTATACTTTCCAGGATAATACTTACACCTTCATGCGGCACAGGCTCAAGGAGCATCGAAGAGACAGAGAAAATATTCCAGTTGCTTATCCGCCTGGAAGAGGAATTTTCGTGAAGAAGGGTATTTTCATCTCCCTCGAAGGCATTGAAGGCACAGGAAAATCCACACAGGCAAAGCTGCTCTCGGAACATCTTTCCAAAAAAGGATATAAGACAGCGCTTACGCAAGAACCCGGAGGCACGCTGATAAGCAGCCAGATAAGAAAGGTCCTGCTTTCAACAAAACATCACAAGATGGATTATATGACAGAACTGCTGCTTTATAATGCAGCGCGCGTTCAGCACATAAAAGAAAAAATACTCCCTGCGCTCAGGGAAGGCAGGGTGGTAATCACAGACAGGTTCAGTGATTCAACTGTTGCCTATCAGGGCTATGGCAGGGGCATAAGCCTTAAGCTAATTGATTCCCTCGACAAAGCAGCAACAGGCAGAATGAGGCCTGACATCACAATACTCCTTGAACTTGATGTAAAGACAGGGCTGATGAGAAACAGGCACATCAATAAGGTTGACAGGCTTGAGCTTGAAGATATCAAGTTCCACGAAAAAGTCAGAAAAGGTTTTCTCAAGCTTGCTTCAAAAGAGCCGGAAAGGATAAAAATAGTCAAGGCATCAAAGGGGCTTGATGAGGTTCACAGGGAGATTGTGAAAATAGTTGAGAAGGGTTTGAAATGATGAGCCTTGAAGTTTCGGGAAAAGCGAAGGTCGGATATTAATGAGTTAGATGTGAAATAGCTGACTAATATTAAACCGATAATTTGGTGTTAATTGTATAATATGAAAAATGGAATTGAAGGCTTAACATGAAAGTTCCGCATCCAATTCAATATCAGGGAAGTAAGAGAAATCTTGCATCAACTATTCTTAGATATTTTCCAAATAGATCCTCACGACTTGTCGAGCCGTTTGCAGGCTCAGCCGCTATTTCAATTGCTTGCGCAGCAAGAGGGAAGGCTGCTTCATACTGGATCAACGACTTGAATAAGCCTCTTGCTGAATTGCTTGGGCTCATCATCAACCGTCCTTTCGAAATAGCAGACTTCTACGAAAAAATATGGAATCAGCAACATGATGACTCATTAGAACATTACTACCGCGTCAGAGAGGATTTCAACAGAACAAGAGATCCAAGGTTATTTCTTTACTTGCTTGCTCGTTGTGTAAAGGGGTCAGTCCGTTATAATTCTGACGGACTGTTTAATCAAAGTCCTGACAAAAGACGTTGCGGAACACAGCCCGAAACAATGAGAGAAAGTATTTTTGGCGTTTCCGCCCTCTTAAAAGGAAAATCTGTAATATCATCGCTTGAATACAAAGATGTCCTGTCAAACGTCAATGAAGATGATGTTGTTTATATGGATCCCCCTTATCAGGGCGTCTGTGGCGACAGAGATTCGCGTTACTTCGCTGGAGTATCTCATGACGAGTATGTATCAGCCTTAGCGGAGTTGAATGAACGGCAGATTCGTTATGCGGTCAGCTACGATGGACGGACAGGCAATAAGACTTTTGGTAAGCTTCTGCCGGATAGTCTTTTACTTACCCTCATTGAATTGGAAGCTGGGCGTTCCTCGCAGGCCACGTTACTCGGTCGTGACGCTATTACTGTTGAATCTTTATATTTATCTCCGCGCTTGGCCATAGAGGTTGAAGCATCACCCTATTTTCACAGAAAGCTTGAGACTGAACAACTTGTTTTAATGGAGTCAGAAAGACATTATGTCACAAAAATATCCTAAAGAATTTCTTGGCCTCTGCAAATCTGTTACTGCGAAACGTCCTAAAACAGTTATTGACCACATCTTGAAGCATGGGCAAATCACGACGGAAGAATTAAAGGAAAAATATGGATATAATCATCCGCCGAGAGCAGTTCGAGATGTCCGCGAGCATGGCATTCCGATTGAGACTTTTCGGGTAACGGGTTCTGATGGAAGGAAGATTGCGGCATATCGCTTTGGCGATGTGAGCAAGAAAAGATTCAAAAAGCTGTCCGGGCGTACGGGTCTTTCCAAAAAAATTAAAGAATATCTCATTGAAAAATATAGCTGCCAATGCTTTATCTATCTTGAAGGCATGGATGAAAGCGAACTTCAAATAGACCATCGTGTTCCCTATGAAATAGGGGGCGATGGTGAAAGTATCGAACTAAATCCAGATGATTTTATGTTGCTCTCAGGTTCGGCAAATCGTGCAAAGTCTTGGTCATGCGAACATTGCGAAAATTGGCAAACCCTTAAGAAGAAGGAAATTTGTCTTTCTTGCTACTGGGCATACCCTGAAAATTATGCTCATGTTGCCATGCGACAGGTTCGGCGCGTAGATTTGATATGGCAGAACAAAGAAGTGGAGCAATACGAAAGACTGAAAAGTGATGCCAAAGTATCAGGCCGGACAATTCCAGAATTCATCAAAGAAATTATTGAAAAAGCACTCAAATTGAAGAACACCTAACAATTGCGTCCACACCGACTGGCATAACGTCAGAAAAATATAGCTCCACGCTCCAGTTTTTAGCATTGATTCAAACGATTTTTTTATTTTCTCTTTTTACCCAAATGTGCTATATTCCCTCCATGAAAGCTAAAGAAAAAAGAATCAGTGATGAATTACGCCCCGAATACAACTTTGATTATTCAAAAGCTGTTCGCGGCAAGTATTACAAACGCATCTTAGAAGAGGGAGCTAACGTTGTCATGCTTGAGCCAGATGTGGCGAAGGCATTTGTTGATTCAGCCGCAGTAAATGCTGCAT
>Ga0265292_1000989_pt1 | contig 28854 bp, 28 predicted proteins | sample Munlanlewell296A_FD_189080 | JGI IMG/M metagenome (GOLD analysis project Ga0265292, IMG submission 189080) | Leachate microbial communities from a municipal landfill in Southern Ontario, Canada - Leachate well 296A | ecosystem: Engineered > Solid waste > Landfill > Unclassified | place: Canada... | reverse complement strand
CGCCTATATCCTTTATATTTTTTCAACTCTTTTTGGAAAAACCAAACCAAACAGAGCTACCTGGTGGATACTTACTCTTATTGGTTTAATGATTGCTTCTAGTTATTATGCCGAAGGAGCCAGAGCAACAATTTGGGTAGCTGTAAGCTATGTATTAGGTCCTTTTATTATCGCTGTTTTATCTCTCAAATATGGAGAGGGAAAATGGGAAAAACTAGACAAATGGTGTCTTATTGTAGCATTGATAAGTGTGCCGGTATGGTATATTTCCAACTCAGCGATTCTTGTTCTTGTTATTAATATATTTTTGGATTTTGTAGGATTACTTCCAACTATCAAGAAATCTTATTTAAGACCAGAAGGTGAGGATAAAGTAGCTTGGACACTTGAATCTCTAGCCGGAATTCTTAATATTTTTGCAATAGAAAGATGGATTTTTGGTATAGCGTTCTACCCAATATATCTTTTAACAATCAATGGGATTATTACTCTGCTTCTTTATCGTTCAACATTTTTCAAGAAAAAAATTATTTAAACATTTCTCTCTTAAACCCCCTTCTTTCAAACCAATCGTGCTCATAGTGAGCATAATCACACACGAGTTCTTCATTTTTATTTATGTCTCTAAGAGCAACATCTTTTTGAGGTGTTGATATTATATTGGGATTATTTGAATGATTGATAAAACGTTGATCGTCAGAACAGAGTATATATTTTTTCAAATCATGATCAAAATATGAATACTTCATAAATTGTTTTCGTACATGTTGGGGAATTCGATCAATTACATTCTCGTCAAATGCAACATCAAATTCAGGATCGTATTGCCATGTTATTGTTCCTGCGGGTATAAATTGATCAGCAAAAAGACCCACTCCATCTATATTGCTTGGAGCAAGTTTTGTTTTAATTCTTAGCATGATATTATTATAATTAATCTAACAATATTGTAAATGTAATGTTTATAATTAATTCCATTTTTTCAAATATTGCTCTGTGTGATTTTGGGGGTCCTACTTATCTCTTATTTTCTAGCAATGTAGCACCTTTAGTACATTATTCCCATATACCTATCACAATTATTTCGCTAATACTTGGTTTTTTTATATTATTTAATAACCACAAAGGACTGGCAAATAGAACATTATTTTGTCTGACAATAGCATTTTCTTCATGGGTTTTCTTGGATTCAATTTTCTGGGCCAGCAATAGAAGCGATGTTATTATGTTCGTGTGGTCACTCCAAATTTTATTTGAACCAATTGTTTATATAAGTGCTCTTTATTTAATCAATGTACTAATAAAAAAGGAGGATATATCTTTTAATAAAAAAGTACTTATCTCGTTAATTTATCTACCTGTCGTCATTTTTGTTCCAACAAAATATAGCTTATCTGGATTTGATTTAAATACTTGTCTTAGTATGGAAGGTCCGATTGCTCTTTATTATACATACGGAATAGAAATTCTATATACCCTTTGGATTGTTTACTTTTCAGTAAGAGAGTTTATAAAAACAAAAACAAACGAGGTTAGACAACAAATAGTATTACTAACTACTGGTATAATATTACTTTTGCTATCTTTCTCATCGGGAAATATTATAAGTAGCTTTACTGAAGATTGGAGATACGCACAGATAGGACTTTTGACTATGCCATTATTTATTGGATTTTTAGTTTATTCAATAGTAAAATATAAAACTTTTAATATAAAACTTATAGGAACTCAGGCATTGGTAGTGGCATTGTGGGTTGCTTTAGGAGCTACTTTATTCGTCAATACCCTTGAATATGTGCGCATAATTATTTCTTTAACTTTAATCTTATTCCTAATTATCGGTATTGTTTTGGTCCGCTCCGTCAAACGTGAAATTGAACAGCGAGAAAAAATTGAAAAATTAGCCAAAGATTTAGAGGGGGCTAATGAAAAGTTAAAGGAGTTGGACCAATTGAAGTCGGAATTTTTGTCTTTAGCCACCCACCAAATCAGAGCGCCACTGACTGCTATCAAAGGTTATTCTTCAATGCTTTTAGAAGGAGATTTTGGAGATTTACCCCAAAAAGCTAAAGATTCAGTAGAAACAATAATGAAATCTTGTCAGAATTTGATTAATATCGTCGGCGACTTTTTAAACATTTCAAGGATTGAACAGGGGAAAATGGTTTATGAAAAGAGTGTTTTTGATGTGGGAGAGTTGGTAAAAGAAGTGATTAATGAAATAAAACCAAACATAGACAAAACCGGTCTCTCTTTTGACACCGATATCCCAGCCGAAGAAATTAAAATAAAGGCTGATCGAAGTAAAATCAAGCAAGTTGTGGGCAACATAATAGACAATGCAATGAAATACACACCAAAAGGCAACATTTTCGTTTCTGTTTATAAAGACGACAATAAAGTTAAAATAGAAATCAAAGATAATGGGGTAGGTATCGACCCGAGCGAAATTGATAAATTATTTAATAAATTCTCTCGAGCCAAAGACGCCAACAAAATCAATGTCACCGGCACTGGTCTTGGACTTTATATAGCCAAAAAAATGGCCGAAGCGCACAATGGTGATATTAAAGTTTCTTCTGAAGGCATAGGCAAGGGCACTATTTTCACCATTGAATTACCTCTTAAATAAATATGTTTTTGAAATAAAAATAAAATAATAACATATTATTTATATAAATACTATACTAAACGCTCAGCGTCTAATATAGATTTTCATAAATTTTATTGTTTAATAATAAATAATGGATAAATTTTAATATAAAGAGATACAATATTATTATGACCCAAAAGGAAGCTTTAGACATCTTAAAAACCGGTCGTAATGTATTTTTAACTGGCGCCGCCGGTAGTGGCAAAACTTATGTTTTGAGAAAATATATAGAGTATTTAAAAGAGCTCGGCGCCAATGCCGGCATCACTGCTTCAACTGGCATTGCCGCAACTCATATGGGTGGCGTCACCATTCATTCCTGGAGCGGTGTCGGCATCAAAGACAGTTTGAGCAAAAGCGATATAGCCGAGATTGCCGAAAAAAAACATATCAGGAACAAAATAAAAAATGCCTCCGTGCTCATCATTGACGAAATATCAATGCTTCATCATTTTCGACTGGATTTGATAGAAAAAATAATTAAGGAAGTAAAAAATTCTGAAGAACCATTTGGAGGAATGCAGGTCATCTTCTGTGGTGACTTTTTCCAATTACCGCCAATTAGAAGGGCCCAAGAACCAGAAGTATTTTTTGCTTTCCATTCAAAAGCTTGGCAAGACCTTAATTTAAAAGTTTGCTATCTTTCCGAACAGCATCGTCAGAGCGATACAGAATATTTAAAAATTTTAAATTCAATTAGAGAAAATTCAGTCGGAGATAAAATAGTAGAGATTTTAAGAAGTCGATTTAATAAAAAATCTGCCTTTGAGCCCACCAAACTTTATTCTCACAACAAAGATGTGGATGCCGAAAACGAAGCAGAATTGACCAAAATATCAGGCAAGATTTCTGAATATGAAATGCAAGAGCGGGGCAAAAATCATCTTGTAGAAGTGTTGAAAAAAAGCTGTTTGGCACCCGAGATTCTCCGCTTAAAATTGGGAGCTAAAGTAATGTTTGTTAAAAATAATTTTGAAAAAGGTTTCGTTAACGGCACATTGGGCATCGTCGTCAAATGTGGATTTGAAGAAATAAGAGTCAAAACCCTTTCTGGAAGTGTCATTGATGTAGAAAGAGCTACTTGGGTCATCGAAGAAGATGGTAAAATAAAAGCTGAGATAAATCAGTACCCCTTGCGTCTGGCATGGGCTATTACTGTCCACAAGAGCCAAGGAATGTCTCTTGATACCGCTTTGGTAGATCTCTCTAATTCCTTCGAAAAAGGGATGGGCTATGTCGCTCTTTCACGTGTCCGCTCACTTGACGGGCTTTTTCTCAAAGGCATAAACGATATGGCCCTTCAAGTTAATGAGGAGGTTTTGGAATTTGATAATAAATTCAGAGAACACTCAAAAACCAATTCCTTTCATATAAGAACTATGGGGCAAGAAAAACTTTCAAAAATGCATCGCGAATTTGCTGATAAAATAAGAAATACAAAAATAAAAGAGAAAAAAATAGATACAGTAAGCGAAACTCGTAAAATGCTAGACGACGGCAAAAATTTGAAAGATATCGTCAAAGAAAGGGGATTAAAACTTGGCACTATTTTAGATCACATAGAACAGATAAAAGAAAAGGACCCGAGATACAACATTTACAATTTACAAAGTAGCATTACTAAAAATAAATTCAAAGAGATCTGGAGCGCTTTTAAAAAAGTAGGCACAAGTGATGGGGGAATATATAAACTCGCCCCAGTCAAAGCCGTACTTGGTTCTAAATATTCCTACGACGACCTCCGCCTCGTCCGCTTGTTTTTATAATTATAAACCTATATTCTAAAAACATGAAAAATATAAAAATATGGGCTGGAGAGATGGGGAGTTATAAACTGCTAGATTCGGGGAATAAGAAAAAACTGGAGGAGATAAACGGAACTAAAATTGTGAGAGCCGAGCCGAGAGCTTGGTGGAAAAAGAGCCTACCCGAAGAAGAGTGGAAAGTTTCCAAGGCCGAACCTTGGAAAGATTGTGTTTTAGATATTGGAATAGCAGATATAAAAGCTAAAATCAAATACAAAAATACTTCAAAACATATTGGACTTTTCCCCGAGCAATTTCCACAATGGAAATTTATAAATGAAAATTTATTGAAAATTGAAAATTCTAAATTGAAAATTTTGAACCTATTTGGCTACACTGGCATCGCGAGCTTAGTAGCAGCAAAAAGTGGGGCAAAAGTCACTCACGTTGACGCATCAAAACAAAGCGTAGACTGGGCAAAGGAAAATCAAAAATTATCTGGTTTAGAAAATGCTCCCATCAGGTGGATTATTGATGATGTGGTTAAATTTATAAAAAAGGAGATAAAGAGAGGAGAGAAGTATGATGCAATTATTATGGACCCGCCAAGTTATGGTAAAGGACCAAAAGGGGAGGTATGGAAAATTGAAGAGGAGTTGCCAGAACTTCTTTCAGCTTGTCGAGAAATATTAAGCGATAAACCCCTTTTTGTAATTTTTAATATGTATTCTACTGAACTTTCTTCAATCTCTGTCGGCAATTTACTTTCTGATATGACCAAGGGTTTGAGCGGCACCATAGAGTCAGGTGAACTTGCTATTAAACAAGAAAATTTGGATCGTCTTTTGCCTATGTCAATTTTTGCTCTGTGGCAGAAATAGTGGTAATATTTTTATATGAATAAAATCATATTTTCAGGGGTTAAACCAACTGGCAGACCCCATATAGGCAACTATTTTGGCGCAATGCGCCAGTTTGTAAAGTTGCAAAATGAAAATGAGGGGGGAGTAAATTATTTTTGCGTGGTCGATTATCACGCATTAAATCTGGTTCAAAACGCTGAAGAAATGCGAAAGCTCAGTTTGGATGTGGCGATTGATTTTTTGGCTATTGGTTTAGACCCAAAAAAATCGGTTATTTTCAAACAATCAGATGTGCTAGAGCACACCGAGCTGGCTTGGATTTTTGATACTATCACCACCGTGCCATATTTAAAAAGAGCTCACGCTTATAAAGATACTGTAGCCAAAGGTGGCGAAGAAGAAGTAAGCGCGGGCACCTTTACTTACCCAATGCTTATGGCTGCCGATATTTTGCTTTATAATACCGACATTGTGCCCGTTGGTCAGGACCAAAAACAACATATTGAATTTGCTCGTGATACTGCTCTAAAATTTAATCGTATTTTCCAAAACGAAACTTTTAAACTGCCTGAAGCCTACATTTTAAAAGAAGTAGAAACTGTGCCTGGATCTGATGGAAAAAAAATGAGTAAGAGTTATGGTAATGATTTAGGTTTGTTTGCTGAAGATGATGAAATAGAAAAATTTGTTATGAGCATCGTCACAGATTCGTCCGGAGAAAAACCAGAAAATGTTTTTGCTATTCACAAATTAATCAAAGATGGGGGCAAATTAAAAAAAGTTTACGAAGAAAATAAAGGCAAATATAAAATTTTGAAAGAAATACTGATTGAGGATTTGAAAAATTTCATAAGACCCCTGAGAGAGAAAAGAGAAGAAATTGCCAAAGATTTAGATTATGTTAAAAAAGTTTTAGAAGAGGGAAAAGAAAAGGCTTCATTCGTCGCCACAGCAAAAATGCAACAAGTTAAAAAAGCTATCGGTGTAATTTAAAAAATAAAATATGAAGAGAACATATATAAAAGATTTAAAAGAGCATATTGGTGAAGAAGTTATCATTAAAGGTTGGATAAATGTCAGACGCGACCAAGGTAAAATGGTTTTTATGGATATGCGCGATATGACGGGCCTAGTTCAGTGCGTAGTCCTATCAAATAGTCCTGCCATCGAAACCGCCAAAGAAATGCGCACCGAATGGGTTTTGGCCGTCTCTGGTGTAGTAAATAAAAGACCAGAAAAAAATGTCAAGGCCGAAGTTTTAAACGGCGATATTGAACTAGAAGTAAAAAATATTGAAGTTTTAAACAAAGCCGAAGCTTTGCCTTTTGATATTTCAGAAGATACAAAGGGTGTAAACGAAGATGCCAGACTTAAATACCGATATTTGGATTTGAGAAGCGAGAGAGTTCAAAAAAATATGCGAATGCGCCACAAAATTATAAAAATGACGCGCGATGAATTTGTTAAAAATGATTTTATAGAAGTTGAAACTCCACTCCTCACCAAATCAACACCCGAAGGCGCCCGCGATTTTGTAGTACCTTCACGTCTTTATAAAGGCAAATTTTATGCTTTACCCCAATCACCCCAACAATACAAACAACTTTTAATGACTGGTGGCATTGAAAGATATTTTCAGATTGCCAAATGCTTGCGTGATGAAGATACCAGGGGCGACAGACAACCCGAATTTACTCAGCTCGATATGGAAATGAGTTTTGTGGAGAGAAAAGATGTGATAGAGATCAATGAAAAAATTTTGACAGCCATTGTAGAAAATCTGTATCCAAATAAAAAAATTCAAGAAAAACCTTTTCCCAAAATTTCCTATATAGAAGCTATGGAAAAATACAAAACTGACCGACCAGATTTGAGAAAAGACAAAGATGATCCAGATCTTTTGGCTTTTTGTTGGGTAATTGATTTCCCATTTTTTGAAAAAACTAAGGCTTCCGACAACAAACAAACACGGGGGGATTGGACTTTCACCCACAACCCATTTTCCAGACCAATCCCAGAGCATATGGATTATCTTATAAAAAAGGAAAACATTGGCGACATCATAACTTCTCAATACGATATTGTTTTAAATGGTTATGAAATAGGAGGAGGTAGTATCCGCAACCACCAATATGAGGCTTTGCAAAAAGTTTTTGAAATTTTGGGCTATGATATTTCTACAATTGAATCAGATTTTGGTCATATGCTTTCCGCCTTTCGCCTTGGTACTCCACCACACGGCGGTATCGCTTGGGGACTTGATAGGCTAGTTATGCTTCTTCAAAACGAGCCAAACATTCGCGAAGTAATCGCCTTTCCTAAAACTGGTGAGGGCAAAGATTTGATGATGAATTCTCCATCTGAGATTTCCGAAAAACAACTCCGCGAACTCCACATCAAAGTCAGGGATTAAAAATGAAATAAAAATACCCCCCAGCTTGCCTAAGCGGGGGAGCATGTGTGAGAAAATTTAGGAAAAGGTCGAAAGGAGGCGAAGTATGATGACATCGGACAATGGCTCCGACCGACCTGTTTGATAATTCCTCACCCTTAAGTATAGTATTCTGCAAACTTTTTGCAACTTCAATGCAAATAATTTTTGTTGTGTAATGTTATTTGAATAAAAAACCGCCCCACCAGCTACGAGAGCAGATGGGGGGTATATTGTTTTAGATTTTTCCCCTTATTACCTAACCTCCCCATACTTCGTGTCGACCCTCCTTACATTAAGGGGGGAGCCGCGCAACTAGTTCTAGAGTTCAGAGAGAATTATAAATAGTAGTTACCTCCCACTTAAAGTAAGGGGGAGGTAAGGAGGGGGTTAGAAAAAGAGAGGAGGAAAAAAATATGTTAAAATATCCATATGCCAGAAGATTTTATAGTCAAAGTAGGAGATTTTGAGGGGCCTTTAGAATTAGTCCTGGACCTGATTGAAAAAAGGAAGCTCCACATAAGCGACCTTTCACTTTCTCAAGTTGCCGATGAGTTTATTGAACACATAAAGTCGTTTGAAGAATTCCCCCTGAACGACTCAGCCGAGTTTATTTTAGTAGCTTCCACTTTGCTTCTTATAAAATCCAAATCTCTTTTGCCAAATTTGGCCTTGACCGAAGAAGAGCGGGGGAGTATTGAAGACTTAGAAAACCGCTTAATTTCTTATAAAAAATACAAAGAGCTTTCACTAAATATTGGTAAAATGTTTGGCAATTTTTTGTATTTTGCGAGACCCACCCGCCTCGCAAGCGAGAGCGTTGCGGGCGGGGGAAAACTTTTTTATCCAACTCCAGATATTTCATTATCATCACTTAAAAATGCCTTGAGTGAAGTTTTAAAAAATATGCCTCAAAAGATTGAGGAGCTCCCGAGGGTTGTGGTCCAAAAAATAATGAGTTTGGAAGAAATGGTAAACAAATTAACAGAGAGAATAAAAAGCAGTATTAAAATGAGTTTCAAAGACTTTTCAGGTATAGGTAAAGCTGAGAAAATAGAAGTCATTATAAGTTTTTTGGCTATGTTAGAATTGGTTAAGCGAGGCGCTGTGCGAGTCAGCCAAGATAAGCATTTCGATGATATAAACATAGAAAGTGAAGAAAGTGGTGTTCCTATTTATTCGTAGCTATTCGTCAATTAATTCGTTACTTCATATATATGAATTTAGAACAAAAAATAGAAGCAATACTTTTTTACAAAAACGAGCCAATGAAAATAAAGAAATTGGCTGAACTTTTGGGTGAAAAAGAAAAAGAAATAAAAGAAGCTTTACAAAATTTGACCAAGTCCTTTGATGAGAGGGGAATTTGTTTAATAATGACCGGAGAAGAGGTGAGTTTGGCAACCACGCCAGAAACAAAAGATTTAATTGAAGGAATCGCCAAAGACGAAATGAGTAAAGAAATTGGTAAAGCTGGCCTCGAAACATTGGCTATAATACTATATAATGGGCCTGTAACCAGAAGAGAAATCGATTATGTGAGAGGAGTTAATTCTACCTTTATATTACGAAATCTCTGCATTCGCGGTTTGATAGAAAGAGAGCCAGACCCTAAAGATCAAAGGATTTTTAAGTATAAAGGCAGTCTCTCCCTCCTCGCTCATTTAGGCATAAAAGCAATTACAGAATTGCCAGAGTTTGAAATGTTTAAAAATAAAATAGAAGAGTCCAAAGATACAACCGAAAAAGAAAATGTGGAATAATATTAAAAAATTTTTTGAGATGGAAATGAGAACAAAGTGTTTTGTTCATGTTCTTGTTTTTCTTTTTATTGCTTCTGCTATAGTTTTTGGTCTTTTAATTATTGGCCAAAAATCGTTGATGGGAGAAAAAGGGGATTTGACGGTTGAAAAATCAAACCCATTTCAAGGAATAACTTTAGAGGCAAAGAGTGTTGTGGTTTGGGATGTTATAAATAACAGAGAACTTTTTTCAAAAGATGCCGATACGCCTCTGCCACTTGCATCTCTTACCAAAGTTATGACCGCCCTCGTGATAAGTTCAAAATTTTCCAATTCATCAAATATAGAAATTTTACAAGAATATTTAGAACCAGAGGGAGATTCCAAATTAGTAGTGGGAGATATTTGGCAAGCCAATGATTTGAGAGATTTCACTCTTCTCACTTCATCAAATGATGGTGCTTTTGCACTAGCGGCTCTAGCTGAAGCCAAGGAAAATACGCCGGAAAATAATGATTACACAAATGAAGATTTGAGAAATAAATTTATAGAAGAAATGAACAACACCGCTTCAGAAATAGGTCTTTCTAACAGCAGATTTTTTAATGAGCATGGTTTGGACAGGACAGTAAATAGGGGCGGCCCCGCCCGCCTCGCAAGCGAGAGCGTTGCGGGCGGGGCCTATGGTTCGGCCAAAGACATGGCTCTTCTTTTCGAATACACGCTCAAAAATTTCCCAGAAATGTTAGAGGCCACTCGTTATAAAAATTTAGAATTTAAAAGCGCTGAAAAGGTTTACTCGGCTGAAAATACCAATACTTCTGTTGATCAAATCCCAAATCTTATCGCTTCCAAAACCGGTTATACTGATTTGGCTGGAGGTAATTTAGTTGTAGCTTTTGATGCCGGCCTTAATCGCCCAATTATCATTTCCATCCTTGACTCTTCCGCCGAAGGCCGTTTCTCCGATGCTTTGAAATTAGTAGATTCCAGTTTAAAATATATTCAACAAGAGAAATAAAATTATGATGATCGATATTGTAAAAGTTTTTTTGCCGGCGGTGGGGTCATTTGTGCTCGGGGTTTTGTTAACGCCTATTTTAACCAATTATCTTTACTCTCATAAAATGTGGAAACACAAAGCGGGGAAAACTGCTCTCGACGGTACCGAGGCCAAAATTTTTAACGAACTTCATAAAGAGAAAGAAATAAACACTCCGCGAATGGGGGGAGTAATTATTTGGTTTAGCGCCGGACTTATGATGTTTCTGATTTGGGCTCTTTCTTATGTGATTCCAACCGAATCAACCATAAAGCTTGACTTCCTTTCTCGAAGCCAAACCTGGGTACCACTCGCGACCCTCATACTCGGGGCTTTAGTAGGATTAGTGGATGATTATTTAGAAATAAAAGGTTCAAGACAAGAAAATGGCAAGGGGGGACTTTCTTTGAGAAAACGCTTAACGGTTGTCTCTGTTATCGCCCTACTTTGCGCTTGGTGGTTTTATACAAAACTTGATGTTGTGAGCATTGGTCTTCCATTTGGATTAAACGGGGGAGAACTTTATTTGGGGCCAATTTTTATTTTGTTATTTTTGGGAACCGCGCTTTTTATTTATGCGGGGGGAGTCATAGACGGCCTTGATGGTTTGGCTGGTGGGGTTTTTGCCACCATGTTTGCCGCCTATGCCGGTATTGCTTTTTATCAACAGCAAATAGACTTAGCGGCTTTTTGCGCCACCGTTACCGGAGGTATTTTGGCTTTTCTTTGGTTCAATATTCCACCGGCTCGATTTTATATGTCTGAAACCGGCACGATGGGTCTCACCATCACTTTAACTGTAGTCGCCTTTATGACTGACCAACTGGGAGAGGGCTACGGTTTTTTGGTCCTGCCTATTATCGCTTTACCATTAGTTATCACCGTACTTTCAAATATCATTCAAGTCTTTTCAAAGAAATTTAGAGGCAAAAAAGTATTTTTAGTTGCTCCTCTCCACCATCACTTTGAAGCTATCGGCTGGCCAGCTTATAAAGTTACAATGCGTTACTGGATTTTCTCTCTCGTCTGTGCCCTCCTCGGCATCACTTTGGCTTTGATTGGTTAGAGAAACAAATAGTTCCAGGGAAACTATTTGTTTTTCTAAACAAGAAAGCATGTGCTAAAATATCTTTATGGCAACTAGACTTAGTAAAATCAGTCGACCCTTTTTGGTATGGACAATCATTTTGATAGTGATTGGTTTTTTTATTTTTTCCTCCGCATCACTTGGAGTTTTAGCGAGGGATGAAGTCAAATTTTCTAATGTCGCCTTCAATCAAATTTTTTACGGATTATTTTTTGGCTCTATCGCTTGTCTTATTTTTGCCAAAATTGATTATCATATTTGGAAAAAATATTCTTTTGTTTTTTTGATAGGCGCAGTTATTTTAACTCTTTTAGTTTTTGTTCCTGGTATTGGCATAGAGCACGGTGGTGCCAAACGTTGGATAGATTTGAAATTTATTTCCTTTCAACCTGCTGAAATTTTAAAAATTGCTTTTATCGTCTATTTTGCCGCTTGGCTTACTGGAATTAAAAACAAGGTTTCTACTATTTCTTGGGGGCTTTTACCTTTTGGAATATTTGTTGGGATATTGGGAGTAATACTTCTGGCACAGCCAGATACCGATACTTTTGCTGTAATTCTTTTTGCTGCTCTTTCAATGTATATCACCTCTGGAGCTAAATGGCGTCATATTCTAACAATATTAGTTGCCGGTGTCGCTATTTTAGCAATTCTTTATTTTACCAGGCCTTACATAAAACAAAGAATACAGGCGATGCTTGACCCATCAGCCAACAACCAGACAAGTGGTTACCAACTCAACCAATCACTTATTGCCGTCGGTTCGGGCCAAATTTGGGGTAGGGGATTTGGCCAAAGTATTCAGAAGTTTCGTTACTTACCTGAGCCAGTTGGGGACTCGGTTTTTGCCGTAGCAGCCGAAGAGTTTGGCTTTATCGGCGCTTTTATTATTATCGCTTTATTTACAATGTTTGGTCTGGAGGGCTTAAAAATAGCCTCAAATTCAAATGATCAATTTGGTAGACTCTTGGCTCTGGGAATTGTTATAATGATAGTGTCTCAGGCATTTGTAAACATAGGCGGCATGATTGGTGTTTTACCCTTAACTGGCATACCATTGCCCTTTGTTAGCCACGGCGGAACCGCCCTTTTCATTACTTTAATGGAAGTGGGAATAGTAATGAATATATCAAAAAATAATAAAAAACAATCATGAAAATAATTTTTACTGGCGGGGGGACAGGTGGACATTTTTACCCTATTATTGCCATTGTTGAAACAATTCAAAAAATCGCCAAAGAAAAAAAACTAATAGTCCCTGAAATGTATTTTTTTGCACCTTCTCCATATAATCAAGGATTGCTTTATGATCATAATATAAAATACAAAAAGGTGACGGCTGGCAAGATACGAAGATATTTTTCTATTTTAAATTTTTTTGATTTATTCAAAACAGCATGGGGAGTGCTTGGTGCTCTTTTAGATGTTTTTGATGTTTATCCTGATGTTGTTTTCAGTAAGGGGGGATATGGTAGCTTCCCAACCGTATTGGCCGCTCGCCTTTTGCGTATTCCAGTATTCATACACGAATCAGATTCCGTCCCAGGCAAAGCAAACAGATGGGCGGGCAAATTTGCAGACAGAGTTGCTGTTTCCTATAAAGAGGCGTCTTCTTTCTTTAAAGAAAACAAAACTATAAACACTGGCCAACCAATTTTAGATGAACGACTAACTACCATAACCAATAGCGCCATTGAATTTTTTGGCTTTGACCAAACGATCCCAACCATTTTTATTATGGGAGGGTCCCAAGGAGCAGAATTTATAAATAATGCCATCTTAGATATCTTACCCAGTTTAGTTAAAGAATTTCAAATAATACACCAAGTGGGACAAGCCAATATTGAAGTGATGAAAGAGTCGGCAGCCGCCATACTTTTAGAAAACCAATACAAAGCAAGATACAAACCTTTTGCCTATTTAAATGGTCTCGAAATGCGAATGGCCGCCGGGGCGGCAAGCCTAATAATAAGCAGAGCTGGTTCTACTATATTTGAAATTGCTTCTTGGGCCAAACCTTCGATTATAATCCCAATCACCAATTCAAACGGGAATCATCAGGTTAAAAATGCTTTCGCTTATGCCAAAGCCGGAGCCTGTTCTGTCATTCAAGAAGAAAACTTGAAGCCAAATATTTTGCTTACTGAAATAAAAAGAATTATAGAAAATAAAGAACTTACTGAAAAAATGACCGAAGGAGCAAAAAACTTCTTCAAACCTGGAGCAGCCGAAGCTATTGCCCGTGAATTACTTTCCATTGTTCTCTCTCACGAGAAGTTAGAATAGAGATCTAAACCTCACCCCATCCAGAGCTTGCTATAATGTAAAAGTTCTCGGCCCCCCTCCTTAATTAAGGAGAGGGTGAGAAGCGTAGCTTCGCAAGACTTTGAGCACTGAAAGATGCGAAAAGTGTACAGCCCCTGTAAGGGGTAGGGGGTGAGGTGAAATGACAAGAATTTATAGTTTAGTAAAATTTAAAGAAAGAAGAAGGGAATTACGCAAAAGGGCAACTGCCCAAAAAGATTTGTTATGGGAAAAATTAAGAAATCGTAAAATTGGGTTTAAATTTAGAAGACAACATAGTGTTGGTGGTTATATTTTAGATTTTTATTGCAAAGAAAAAAGACTTTTGATTGAAATTGATGGAGAAATCCATCAAATTAAAGAAGCTCGTGAGTATGATGAAGTGAGAGATAAATATTTTAGTGAACTTGATTTTAAAGTTTTAAGATTTACAAATAGCGAGGTTGATAAAGATATAAATAAAGTTATAGGAGAAATAAAGTCTTGTTTTTAAAAACGAAATGAGCGGTGCGACTTGTCGCACCGCTCATACTACATTATAGCAAATCTACAGATTTTGTCAAGCAGTTTCGATGGAGTTACAAAAAGTCCAATTTTTGTAGGAAGAGAGTTCCCCTCTTCCTTTTAGGTTGTGGTGTAATAAAAAATATAATCCAAAAAAATTTGTTATAATTGAGACATGCTAAAAAACAAAAAAGTTGTAACTCGGTTTGCACCAAGCCCTACGGGTTTTATGCATGTTGGGGGAGTAAGAACAGCTCTTTATGCGTGGCTCTTAGCCAGAAAAAACAAAGGCACTTTTATATTACGCATTGAAGATACAGACCAAAAACGCGAGGTGGAAGGTTCAATGGAGCATATAATGAAGTCTTTGAAATGGCTTGGGTTAAATTGGGATGAGGGACCAGATATTGGTGGCCCTCATTCTCCTTATATACAATCAGAAAGATTAAAACAACTTGATATTTACAAAAAATATGCAGAAAAATTGATTGAAAAAGGTTATGCGTATGCTGATACTAAATCTGAGGAAGAACTTGATGTTTTGAGAAAAAAAGCTGAGGAAGAAAAAAGACCATTTTTGTATAGGGACTACCGGCCAGAAAATCCACCAATGTGGACAAAGGGAAAACCTTTACGATTCAAAATAAAAGAACTGAAACGAACAACTTGGAATGATGTGGTGAGGGGGGAACTTTCTGCTGGGCCAGAAGCTCTTGATGACTTTATTTTAATAAAAAGTGACGGCTTCCCAACATACAACTTTGCTCACATTGTAGATGATATTGAAATGGGCGTAACACATGTCGTTAGGGGTCAAGAATTTATTTCTTCAACTCCAAACTATATTGCTGTGTATGAAGCATTTGGAGCAAAGGAACCATTGTATGTCACAGCCCCCCCAATAATGGGCACCGATGGAAAAAGAAAACTGGGGAAACGTGATGGTGCCAAAGATATTTTGGATTATGAAAAAGAAGGATATCTTCCAGAAACAATAATAAATTTTCTTACTTTTCTGGGTTTTAATCCGGGAGGAGAAAAAGAAATTTTTACCAGAGAAGAGTTAGTTGAAATTTTTGATCTAGAAAGAATCCACAAATCAGGCGCGCAGTGGAGTGATGACAAGCTGAATTGGATGAACAAAGAACATATGAAATTATTACCAGAAGAAAAAAGAAATGAAAAAATATTTGACCAATTTTTAAAAAATCCTGAAATATCAAAATATGAAAAAGCAAAAGACAGAACTTTTGTAGCAAAAATTTATCATATTATTTTTGATAGGATTTCAAAATGGTCAGATATAGATATATTAATACAAGAAGGGGAGTTTCAATACTATTTTGAGAAGCCAGAAATAAACGGCGAAAAAATATTATGGAAAGGGGAGAGCAAAGAAACCGCCAAAACCCACTTACAAAAAATAAAAGAAATCTTGGAAATTGAAGGAGAAAAATGTAAAGAAAAAATAATGTTTTACGCCGAAGAAAAAGGCAAAGGAGATGTGCTTTGGCCATTACGTTATGCCTTATCAGGTAAAGACAAATCACCCGACCCATTTACACTTATTGAAATACTTGGCATACCAGAAGCAATAAATAGAATTAAAAATGCCATACAAATACTTTAAAAAAATAAGCCCCATTGAACTTATGAGTCGAATTGGTCTTATAGGACTTATCGGACTTATTATTATCATAGGATCTTATGCTAATGCTCAATCAGTCGATCAAATAAAACAAAACATAACTGATCATAACGATAAAATCAAACAACTAGACACGGAAATAAAAGTTTACGAAAAACAAATTGAGGTTGTCGGCGGAGAAGCCAAAACTTTGCAAAATGCCATAAAGGTTTTAGACATCAACCAGAAAAAAATCGGTACAAATATAAAGAAAACAGAAACAAATATTCAAAAAACAAACCTGACCATATCCAATCTTGGTGGAGAGATAGGGGATATAGAAAAAAAAATAGAATCAAATATATTGGCCATCTCAAAAATACTGGGTGATATGCGACAAAAAGACGACGAATCACTCATTGAGAGCTTTTTAACTAACAAAAGTCTGGCTGATGTTTTAGATGAATATGAATCAATCAGCCAATTTCAGCAAAAAGTGAGAGCCCAATCAAAGGAACTTGAAATTTATAGAAATGAGCTGGCGGGCAAAAAGACCACCAGTGAAGCAGAGAAAAATAAATTGGTTTCTTTTAAATCAGAGTTGGGAGATCAAAATAAAATTTTAGATGTAAATAAAAAAGAGAAAAATACTCTACTCACTACTACCAAAAACAAAGAGACAGAATACAAAAAAATGCTAACCGAAAGGCAAGCGGAAAAAGAGAGATTTGAGAGGGAGCTTTTCTTGTTTGAATCTCAACTCAAAAGAGCCATCGACCCAAATAGCTATCCTTCTTCTGGTAAAGGTATTCTTTCCTGGCCATTAGATAACATCTATATCACTCAATATTTCGGCAAAACTATCGACGCCAAACGACTTTATACCTCAGGCACCCACAATGGCATCGATTTTAGGGCTAGTCGAGGCACTCCGGTTAAATCAGCTCTAAATGGAACTGTTCTTGGCACTGGCAATACTGACGAGCAAAGAGGATGCTATTCTTATGGCAAATGGATACTTATAGAGCACTCAAATGGTTTATCAACTCTCTACGGCCATCTTGATTTGATAAAAGTGGTAACTGGGCAAAAAGTTGAAACTGGAGAGGTAATTGGGTACAGTGGCCAAACTGGTTATTCAACTGGACCACATCTCCATTTGACTGTCTATGCCAGTCAAGGAGTTCAAATCCAAAAATATTCTTCTAGTATAAATTGTAAAAATGTAAGCATCCCAGTCTCTGGTATCAACGCTTACTTGGATCCTATGTTATACTTTTAATAAATTAAAATTTATATAAAGTCGTATGAAAAAAAAGCAAATAAATTCATCTAAAAAAACACTAAAAAAAACTGGGTTTATTCAAATGATAATCGTGATAGTTGGCGCTCTAGTGCTTTTAAAGTATGTATACGATATAGATGTCGTTGGTTTCTTAACTCAGGGCCGATTTAGAGAGCTTTTGGATCAATTTTACAAACTGGGCTCTTTTGGTTGGGAAAAATATAGTGAACTCATAATTAAGGTAGTAAACTACATTATCGAGTTTGTTAAAAATATTGTAGCTAAATTTAAGTAGGGGAATATTTTTAATATATTTATTTTATTCTAAAAATAATTTTATATGATGGGGGAGAAGCGTGTTTTGCGATGTTGCGGGGCAATGTTGTAAAATATGGGCCATCTTTTGCGATGCTATAGGATAGCGTCGCAAAGATATATTGTGCGACGTTCCTACCATACCATCCCCCAAGGGGAACCCTTAAACTGCCCCGGTCCCAAAGGGTTCTCCTTAATCAAAGAAAAACGGCTTCCCTATTTTGGTGAGCCGTTTTTCTTTTTTTATTTACTTATTTAGTGCTAGATCTTTGTACTCTGAGTAAGCAGTAGTTCTTCCCCAACACTTGATAGAGGACTTCCATGGCTTAACACCGTATTTATCAAATAGGTATCTGCCATATGCGGTATTCCCTTCTAGGGTTAAGATGTCATATCCAAGCTTGTCGGAACCTTCGTTGTGATAATACTCATTGATCTGCATAACTCCACGATCAAGATTATTTTCTTCACCACGTAAAACTCCTCCATCCTTGTCATGTTGGCGGAAATGAGATTCACATCTGGCAATTTCAACCATAACCGGTATGTCTGAGAAATAATTTCTCACATATTCCTCAACGGTCATACTCTTTTTTGTAGTGACCTTTTTATTTTCGCTAGGAAGAGTTTCCTTAACTTCTATAACTTCAGGCGGTAGAACGTTTGGAACAAATGATGCCCCACCAAAACCAGTGATGTTTGAGGCAATCATTAGAAACCCCAAAGCAGTAGTCTGAAAAATAAGCCTATTGTTTAATTTTAATCCCTTCACCACTTTCCCCCATCTCAAAGAGAAAGGAAATTTTATTTAAAAAATGATGAACAGGTAGAGATGCAAATCAGATAAACCTCAAGCGCGAACCTTATCCGTGATTTAGCGGACAAATTTATGCCTGAGCCAAAGAACATCTCCATAACGACAAAATCCAGCATTTACTGGACTTATGTATAGTGTAGCATTTTTTACTCTTGCTGTCAAGAGGAAAATGTGGTCAAATTTATTTCTAAAATTCTACCAAATCCCCTTCATTTAAGCCATTTGATACCTTTTATTTCAATCCTTTACAATTTGAGGCTGGGCTGTAGCCAGCAGCGCGCGCCTCCTCAATAGAATTAAAACTAATTTTATTTTTTTCTGAAATTTGTTTGGCTCCCGCGCACCACGGATAATGATACTTAGCGCCATTTTTAGAAGCGACTACTTTACCGCCAGTATCGGAAAGCGCGGAGCCCCCCTCTCCTAATGTAGGAGAGGGGTTTGGGGGTGAGGTATTGATAGAAACTCCCTTCACTTCCCCACTGTTATCTATCACCCTCACCGGCTCCCTCTTTTCCTCTAACCCCGAAACCCTGCCCAAAGAAAAAGCTATAATCGCTATCAAAATAATGACAATCGGCACAAAATACCTCCCTAGAATAAAATCATTAAATTTGTCTTTCCATCCCCCTTCTTCTTTGTCCTCAAAATCTTCTTCTTTTATATATTCCTCTTGCATTTTTATAGGATTAGAGCTATACTGGAGCCCGTAAGTTAATTATATCAAATTTAGCGATAAACCATTATGGCACATAAAAAAGCCGCCGGTACAACTAAAAACGGCAGAGATTCCAACCCAAAATACTTAGGGATTAAGCTCTCAGACGGAAGTTCCTGCATCACAGGCTCTATTATTGCGCGCCAAAGAGGCTCAAACATTCTGCCCGGCAATGGCGTCGGTATGGGCAGAGACTATACTCTTTTTTCTTTAAAGAATGGTAAAGTTAAAATGGCATCCAAAAGAAAAGTTCATTTTGATGGTACTACTATCATCAAAAAAGTAGCTTCGGTTGTTTAAACCTCAACCATCAATTTAAACTCTCCCTTGTTTTTACCTACCTGCACAGAAATCGTATGCTCCCCTATTTCTTTTATAGGTTTTTCAATTATTAAATATTCTGAATCAATTTCTATATGAGCTTGTTCTTTGAGAGCAATAGCGATTTCTTCTGGATGAATTTTTTCAAATAAATGCCCCTTGTCATTGCTTTTTTTCTTCAAAACAATTTGAACTTCTTTCAACATTTCCATTTGTTTTTCAGTCAATTTTTCTCTAATTTGTATCTCAGCATCTACTGTGGCTTTCAAAATTTCCGCTTTTTTGACGGCTTCCGGACTAGCGTACTCTGCCAACTTTTTAGGTATCAAAAAATTATTTGCATAACCGTCAGAAACTTCTTTTATTTCATATTTATGCCCCACTCCTTTTATATTTTGTTTTAGTATGATTCTCATATATTTTTATATTAGCACAAAATTCAAATGGTGCGGAGCTCCCCTCTCTTAGCATAAGAGAGGGGTTTTGGGGGTGAGTTATTTCAACAAATATTCAACTGCCGCGTTTAACTGGGGGTCATTACCGCCTTTGGTATTTTCCGGAGTAAGTTTGACCTCTATGTCAGGGGTCAGGCCGCCATTGGAAATTGATTTACCCAGCGGAGTAAACCAGTGTGCCACAGTTATTTTAAGAGAAGTATCCGAGGTTAGTGACACTAATTCTTGCACAGAACCCTTACCAAAAGTCTTGTTGCCAATAAGAATAGCTTTATTGTGCTCTTTTAGAGCTCCCGCCAAAATTTCAGAAGCTGATGCCGAGCCTTCGTTTACCAAAATCACAAATTTTAAATTATTGGTGAAAATATCATAACCTTTACTTCTATAAATTTTTGGTTCTTTTTTATCTCCAAAATCTTCGATTACTACGACCTTCCCGGTTGGCAAAAACCAACTGGCCATATCAAGGGCCGCCTCCAAATAACCACCCGGGTTATTACGCAAATCTAATACCAATTTATCAGAGCCAGATTCCACAAACTCCCGCAAGGCTCCACGAAACAGGTTTGGAGAAATGGCCGAAAAACTATAAAGACTTACAACAAAAACATTTTCATCCAAAAGTTTTGTGTTTATTGTTGGTATTTCTATGTTGGCTCTAGTCAAAGTTTTAACAATTGGTTCTTTCGTCCCTTTTCTGCCAAAGGTAACTACAACAGAAGTACCAACTTCACCCCTAATTAATTTAATGGCTTCATCGGTAGACATTTTTGCCGTAGACTTGTCTCCAATCATAATAACCTTATCACCAGCTAAAACACCAGCCCTTTCAGCAGGAGTGCCTTTAAGAGGGGCCACCACCGTCAGTATTTCTTCTTGTAAAGCTATTTCCATTCCTACACCGCCAAAGGACCCGCTTATTTCTTCTTCAAAAGCTTTTGATTCTACGGGAGGAAAAAATACAGTATAAGAGTCTTTATATGAACTTGCCAAACCCTCAATAGAACCCCAAAGTTTATCCTCACTACTTATTGGCGGGGTGGTAGAAGACGCCGGTGCAAATTTTTCATCTAATATCCCCCAAGCTTTCCAAAAAGCTGCCATGTCAACACTTTTGGTACTCGTGGCGTTTAGAAATTGGATCGATTGACCATCTTGTGGGTTATTTTTACCAACAAAAAAACCGGTAGTAAACAAAACTCCTGCAATAAATACCGAAGCTATAATTTGGGTATATCTTTCCTTATTCATTTTCTGTTATAATATATCATATATTTAGTCCTTATCAAAAACAAAATGATTACAACTCGCACATTTATGAATCAAACATGGATCGATCTCAACTCCCCCACCAAAGAAGAGACCGACTCTTTAGTTTTAACTCATAGCATAGACCCGTCTGTGGCAAAAGATTTGCTGGCGCCAACTCCGGCTCAACATGCCGAAAATAGAGGCCAAAATATTTATGCCATTTTACATTTACCGACTTTCAAACGATCTCGTTCCATTTGTGATGTTCAGGAGATAGACATCATCATATCAACCAATAGCCTGATCACCGCCAGATATGATTCTATTGACGCTCTGCATTATTTTGCCAAGCAAATTGAAGTGAGTGAAATATTAAATAAAGGAGAACATGTTCATTTATTTTTTGGAATGATGAAAGAAATCTATAACACAATGCGAAACGAGCTTTCGTATATGGAAGATCAAATGAGAGAAATTGAAAAAAATATTTTTGATGGACAGGAAAAGGAGATGGTCTATGCCATATCCAACGCTGGTAGAAATATTTTAAATTTTAGAAGAATTATTGACCCCCATGGTAACATTTTTGAATTCTTAAAAGAAAATGGGGTAGATAAGTTTGGCCCAGAATTCGGAGTCCAGACAAAAATACTAATTGAAGAATGGCGCCATCTTATGAGAATTGTAAACAACCAAATAGATTTAATTACTCAACTTCGAGAGACAAATAATTCAATGCTTTCCACCAAGCAAAACGAAGTAATGAAAATTTTTACTATATTAGCCTTTGTTACTTTTCCACTTTCACTTATTGCCTCCATATTTGGGATGAATACTTCTTTCATTCCGTTAGTTGGCCAGCAAAATGATTTTTGGATAGTTATTGGCATTATGTTTTTTGTCAGTATTGCAATGTTTGTCTATTTCAAGTATAAAAGATGGGTATAATTTTATGAATTTGAAACTGCACAATACATTAACAGGAAAAAAAGAAGAATTTAATCCTTTAAATAAAGGAGTTGTCAGAATGTACAACTGCGGACCAACAGTCTATTATTTTGCTCATATTGGTAATATGCGAGCCTACATTTTTGCTGATATTTTAAGGAGAACTCTTGAATATTTTGGCAACGAAGTTAAACAGGTGATAAATATTACCGATGTCGGGCATTTGACCGACGGCGAAGATGTCGGGGATGACAAAATTGAAAAAGCCGCCCAGAAAGAAGGTAAAACCGCCACTGAAATTGCCAGGTTTTATGAAGAAGCTTATTTAAAAGATTTAAAAGAATTAAATATCAAGACCGAAAACACTCTCTTCCCCAGAGCAACGAAACATATAGCAGAACAAATAGAAATAATAAAAATTCTTGAAGAAAAAGGTTTCGCTTATCAAACTTCAGATGGTGTTTATTTTGATACCAGTAAATTTAAAGAGTATGGCAAATTAGGTAATATAAACCTAAAAGAACAAAAAGAGGGTACTCGAGTAGCAAAAAACAACCAAAAAAGAAATCCCTCTGATTTTGCTTTATGGAAATTTTCGCCGACTGATGAAAAAACAAAGCGTCTTCAAGAATGGCCTAGCCCTTGGGGAATCGGTTTCCCGGGCTGGCATATTGAATGTTCGGCAATGAGCCAAAAGTATTTGGGTCAACCTTTTGATATCCACACTGGCGGTATAGACCATATTCCTGTACATCACAACAACGAAATCGCTCAATCTGAATGCGCTTTTGGCACGCCTTTGGCAAACTTTTGGCTTCATAATGAATTCTTGACTGTGGAAGGAGAAAAGATGTCAAAATCACTTAAAAACACCTACACTCTTTCAGATTTAAAGACAAGAAAAATCCATCCTTTATCTTTTAGATTTTGGCTTCTTTCCGGTCATTATAGATCGCCAATGAATTTTACTTGGGATTCTGTTCTGGGATCACAAAAAGCCTTGGAAAAATTGGTTTTCGAATTTGATAATTTGCCGGATGAAGAAAAAGATCAGGAAACAATAATTCAACTGGAAAACATTATAAGTGATGATTTAAACACTCCAAAAATTTTGGCTCTTCTGCACGAAACTTTCGGTTCTAAAAAGAGTCAAAAGACTGTTTTAGAAATAGATAAAATTTTAGGTTTAAATTTCCAAAAATTATCGCAAGAGACCAAAGAAAATATTCCCGAAGATGTTTCCGAATTAAAAAAAGAAAGAGATTCGGCTCGAGAGAAAAAAAACTGGCAAAAAAGTGATGAATTAAGAAAAGAAATTGAGAGAGAAGGTTATGTTTTAGAAGATAAAAATGATACTAGTATTATCCTAAAAACTCTATCTGCATTAATATAGTTTTCCTTTGTGTTATTTTAATTTGTTAATTTGTTATTTTATTATTCTGTTATTCTCTATTTTTTTCCTCTCTCCCAGCTGACCGATCGGTCAATTAGAGGATGTTATAAGATTTATTTAGTATAGGGAAAATTATTTTTTATTTTTATATCCGGTTCTATTGAGTTAGCAATGATATAACGAACATACTTTTGAACCAAATAAAATTCAGCAATTTTAAATATTTCTTTTTTGCATTCATAAGGATAAACAAATACCGATTTTTCTAAATTATACATTCCTGCAAAATTAAGAGCTCTTGTAAAACGTCTTCTATTTATTTTCAATTTTTCAGGAATATCAAAAGTTGCCATTCTCCACATTCCATCCCATCTCCTATTGCCTGATGGTAGCTTAATTGCCCTAACTTTAAGACTGGCTATATACATTTTACCTTCATGCGTTAGTTCTAATTTTCCCTTGCCGTTTTTATACCAAAAACGTATATATTTTCTATTTTCAAGAGAATGGAGTATCCTTTCTGCCCTATATTTATTTCTATAATCGGGAATCCAGCCAAGAAGTTTTATTATATGTCCGGCTGCATTCGGAGCGGCAACTCCAAGAAAAAAGATAAACCCCAATTTTGCAACCGCTTCTAAAATCTCTATAACCCTTTCATTCCTAATAAATTTTTTATTTGTTGCAATATTCATTATAAATATTATATCTCATCCCACAGTTGACCGATAGGGCAATTAGGGGGTGGCATTATACTATGATAAAATAAAAATAAGCGGGTATAGTTTAGTGGTATGATGCGACCTTCCCAAGGTTGAGACGGGGGTTCGATTCCCCCTACCCGCACAAACAAAATCATTACACAATATTTTTATAAAATAACTATACTAAACGCTTAGCGTCTAATATATTATTCAAAGAAAATCCCCGGCTACAGGGCCGAGGATTCACCAACTTTAATCGCTTGCTCATTGAGCAACTCATTAAGACGAGTAGCAACTTGTTGGACCGACTCAGTAGAGATTTCTACTTGACGAAGCAAAAGCTCTACGGTACGAGGAGTGACTTCATCCAAGTGATATTCTCCGTCACCATCCATTCTGATCAGGTAATGGGAAAAGAAAGCTCTGTTAACCATCTCCCAAAGTACTGATGTCCCGCGCGACTTACAGAACCAGAACTGATCGGAGAATTCATCAAGCAAGCCTTCTTCTTTCAGCTTCAGCCACGCCATATGTAGATTAACATCATGACGATTTTTCAATATATCTCCAAATGATTGAGAAAAGCCCAAACCACGCCATTTTTCCTCCATTGAGTATAAAACGGCGGTGACAAAAATAATGGTCCGATGTTCAGGATCCATAAAGCCTCCGTCCTAAAAGTATCAAATAAAAAACAAAAAAACAAGGATTTAATACAACGAAAATTATCTAAACAATTCCACAAAAAAATTTTTAAACTTTTGCCAAGAAGAGATCTGAGGATTGGGGGTAGAAGCAATTGGCTTTTCTTCCACAATAATTGCGACGCTCTCCCCCACTTCCGCCACGTTCAATTTTTTACGAATCTCAAATTTAACACCGTCTTCGGTCGCAAGTTTCTCTAAAGATTTTTTTAAAAACTCATTTCTTTGTTTTAACTCAGCCGCCTGTTGCTCCATTCGCACCAAAGTCCTCTCGGCCTCTTGTTTCTTCTTATAAACTTTACTAACAGAATTTAAAAGTAATCCAAATACTAAAAATAGGACGAAAAAAATAACCAATTTTTTCCACTTACCATTATCTCTTTTTTTTATACCTTTCATACCCATATGTTTTTATGCTAACATAATATCATGCTCTGGAGTCCAAAAGCACGAAAAATAATAAAAGTCTTGTGGTTTATAATCGCCATATTTTTGATTGTCGGCATGGTCTTTATGTATATTCCCTTTTAGTCGGGACGCATTATTTTTATAAAAACATCTTGGGGTATCAATATTTTACCCCTTTCTTTCATTTTCTTTTTTCCTTTTTTTTGTTTTTCTCGAAGTTTCATTTTGCGAGTAATATCACCACCATACATATGCTGGGTAACATCCTTGCGAAAAGCGGAAATGGTGCGAGAAGAGATAACCCGACCAAGCGCTTTAGCTTGAATTTTAAGTTCAAACATTTGACGTGGCAGTAGATTTTTAAGTTTCTCAACAATTTGCTCGCCTTCTTTTTCTACAATCTTCCTGGAAACAACTCTAGAGAGAGATGGTTCTTCTTCACCATTTACTAAAATACAAAGCTTGGTGACGTTGGCCTCTCTCATGTTTGAGCTTTCATAAGAAAGCGAGGCGTATCCTTGTGAAAAACTTTTTAATTTATCAAAAAACCCACGCATCAACTCTCTAAGTGGCATCAAAAGATGAATATTCGCCTTATTATTTAAATTTTCTGTAGAAATTATTTCGGCCTCATAATCATAAAGTAGAGGTAATAAACCGCCAGAATATTGAACAGGAGTTATAACGTGAACTTTAACCCAAGGTTCTTCTATTTTTTCAACTAAACCATCTTCTGGGAAAAATGCCGGAGAATAAATTTTTTCTTTTTTTCCGTTTTTATATTCTACTTCATAGGTAATAGATGGTTGGGTAATAATCAAATTTAAATTAAATTCTCTTTTTAACCTTTCAGTTATAATTTCCAAATGAAGCATCCCCAAAAAACCGCATCTAAAACCTTTACCCAAAACGCCTGATGATTCTTCTTCATAAAAAAGAGAGGAATCGGTCAATTTCAATTTAGCCAAAGATTGCTTTAAAGAAACTAGATCTCCTTGGTCTGCAGGGAAAACAGATGCCCAAACTACCGGCATTGGCACAATATAACCCGGCAAGGCAGTAGAAACTTCTTTTTCCTTACCGATAGTATCACCAACCGAAACAACGCCGGGAGTTTTAATACCGGTAACAATATAGCCAATCTCACCGGCTTTTAAAGATCCCTGAGATTCCTCATCTGGTCTAAAAATACCAACCTCTAAAGAAACAAATTTTTGTTTGGCTGATCGGAAAATCAAATTTTCTCTAGCCGACACTTCTCCATTCATTACCCTGACGAAAACAATAATGCCCCGATGGGCAGAATATTTAAAATCAAAAACTAAAGCTTGCAGTGCTTCATCTTGCCAAAGGCGGTCTTCCGTTTTTTGAGGATGACCCTTGAACTGCCCCTGCCCCAAAGGGTCACCCTCGAGATCGCCTTTGGCAATATTTGGCGCTGGAATTTTTTCTACTATAGTTGCTAAAAGTTTTTCTACTCCATCCCCCGTCTTACCTGAAGTTTCTATTATTTCTTCTTCTCTACAATTAAGCAGAGAGATTATTTCGGACTTAACTTCTTCAATTCTGGCCAGCGGTGAATCACATTTGCTTAGTGCTGGAATAATCACCAGCCCCTGTTCTTTGGCCATCCCAAGCACTGATAAAGTTTGGGCCTGAATACCTTGAGTGGCATCAATCAAAAGGACTGCTCCTTCTACCGCCTTTAAAGCTCGCGAAACTTCATAAGAAAAATCGATATGGCCTGGAGTATCAATTAGATTTAATATATATTCTTTACCTCCATGATTATATTTCATCCTCACAGGTTGCATTTTGATAGTAATACCTCGCTCTCTTTCAAGTTCCATTGAATCAAGCACTTGGGCTTTCATTTTGCGAGCTTCAATTGTTCCCGTAATTTCAAGCATCCGATCCGCCAAGGTAGACTTGCCATGATCAATATGAGCAATGATTCCAAAGTTTCTGATGTTATTCATAAAATTAACGAAGTTTAGCTATGACTTCTTTTAACTCTTTGTTTTTAATAAGATACAAAACTACAATCCCCGCCAAAATACCCGTCATACCAGAAACAAAGGCGTGCCCCAAAACATTAAGAAGTGTGTCGAGAACAAAAAACTGATCAAATATTCTTAAAGAATAAAAAGTGGCTAGACCAATCAGCAAAGAGGCGACCAAGACACCAAAGAAAGTTTTCAAAATACCTTCTTTGGCAATAAGTTTGGTTTCTTTATCAAGAAAAGCCCACAAACAAATTGAAGTTATAACTGCTCCAAAAGAAAAAGAAATAGGCAAAATAATTATTTTAGATCCAACAAGCCCCCCTATTTCAAGAAATCTTTCAATCCAAAATACAATTGGAGACAGGAAATCATAATAAAATAAATAAGCCAAAAGAATAGTGCAAGAAGCCCCTAAAAGCCCCAGTAAAAGAGGAATTTTGGTTTTACCAAGAGCATAGTGGGCTCGGGTCAAAAAGAGTTGAGCGCTTTGAAAAACAAAAGATAAGGCGAAAAGCGACATTACTGCCGCCGTGAGTTTGGTATCGGTCCAGTCAAAAGCGCCGGAGCCCAAAATCACCCTCACAATATGGGTTCTCAAAATAATAAAAAGTGCTGTAAAAGGCAAGGTCCAAAAAATCATAAACCGCAATGATTCACTTATATAGCGGCCGCACTCTTTTATATTTTTCTGAGCATAATGCTCGGAAAGAGTCGGGAAGGCGGCCAAAGAATAACTCACTCCGATAATTGAAAGCGGGACCGATTGGAGGTTAAGAGCTAAGTTAAAAACAGCAATCGAACCGACCCCAAAGAAAGAAGCGACCGTTGTAAAAACAATATTAATAATTTGAGTAATTGATAAAGCAAAGGCTCTCGGAACAGAAATGAGTGCGGTTTCTTTTACTTCTGCCCAATTTATTTTAATTGTTAATTTTGGCGTATTACCGGAAAAAATAACATAGCCAGCCTGAGTAGCCAAATGCAGAACCGCACCAAAAATCACACCAAATACTACCGCGGTTATACCATAACTATTAGCTCCTAAAAATGTGCCCGTAATAATTCCTATGTTATAAAGAAGTGGACTTAGAGAATATAATAAAAATCTTTTTTCATATTGAACGATACTGCTAAAAAAGTTTGAGAAACCGAGCAAAAGTGGCGACAAAAGCAAAATTCTGGAAAATTTTATAATCTGATTTAAATCTTCGGCGTTAAATCCTTTAAATAAAGAAGAGACGAGTTGGGGCATAAAAAAGAACGCTAAAGCACAACTAGCAACAATTAAAACCGAAAAACTGGTGAAAATTGAATTTATATAAGAGGCCACTCTTCCATTTTCACCGTTTGCTTTTTTTGAAAACATCGGCACCAAAACAGAAATAGAAACCAAGGATCCTGCGGTCACAAAAATAAAATCTGGGATTCGAAACGCAGTATAATAAATATCCAAGGCCTGCCCAGCGCCAAAATAATAGGCCAAAAGCCGGTCTCTCAAAAAGGCTAAAATTTGAGAAAAAATTGAAAATCC
>Ga0265292_1000988_pt1 | contig 28867 bp, 31 predicted proteins | sample Munlanlewell296A_FD_189080 | JGI IMG/M metagenome (GOLD analysis project Ga0265292, IMG submission 189080) | Leachate microbial communities from a municipal landfill in Southern Ontario, Canada - Leachate well 296A | ecosystem: Engineered > Solid waste > Landfill > Unclassified | place: Canada... | reverse complement strand
AAACCCTACCCGGTGCAAGACCAGATCACGGCAACGTGGTCACAGGGTCGCATGAACCCAACAGCAATGTTGGGACCAGAGAGATGGTCATCACATCGCAGCGGTCAAACGTTGCGGCGTACAGAATTCGGCTTACAGACCATCTTCGGCACTTAATTATGAAACGTTCCGAACTTCTCTTCTCCGCAATTTTAGTTCCGGTCGACTACGTGATGATCGTGGTTGCCGGTCTTTTGGCGTACGAGTTGCGGTTTGCTTCAGGGGTGACGGAATTGCGCCCGGTGCTCTACGCCTTGCCCATGCGGGAATTTTTCCCGATTCTGCTGGTAGTCGGCGTGCTGTGGCTTATGGTCTTTGCGCTGTCCGGTCTCTACTTTGTGCGCGGCATACGGCGGTTTGTTGATGAACTGACGCGAATTTTCTTTGCCTGCTCCACCGGTGTGATGTTGCTGATTGTCATTATCTTTTTTCAGCGAGAACTTTTTTCTTCACGGTTTATCATCCTCTCGGGCTGGGTGCTGGCCGTTTTGACGGTATCGTTCGGCCGCTCGTTTGTGCGGAGCATTCAGCGCGGACTATTCCGCAAGGGCGTTGGTTTGCACAGTGTTGTCATCATTGGACAAGACAAAACTACGACCGACGTGGTGCGGCACATCTATCAACATACCTCACTTGGCTACCGCATCACTGCGCGCTATGAAACATTCACACCCGAATTGCTCGCCGACTTAGAGGAAAAGCTCTCCACGTCTCCATATGAAGAAATTATCCAAGCTGACGCCGGACTGTCCAAAGAGCAGACACTGCTGCTCATCGACTTCGCTGCCAACCACCACCTGACGTTCCGCTATGCCGCCGACCTTTTTAATTCGCAGGCCGCTAAAGTTCAGGTGAACACGCTCGCCGGCATTCCGTTTTTAGAAATTGTGCGGACGCCGCTCGACGGTTGGGGAAAAATTCTCAAACGCTTTTTTGATACGATTGTCGCCGCACTGCTGCTTATCGTTCTCTCGCCAGTGTTTTTGTTGTTGGCCCTGCTCATCCGTTTGGATTCAGAGGGATCCGCCTTCGTGAAGCTGCGGCGGGTGGGGGAGAAGGATCGGCCGTTTGAGCTCTACAAGTTCCGGTCGATGGTCAAGAACGCGCACGGGATGAAACCTTCGTTGACCGCGTTTAACGAGCGCCCGGATGGTCCGTTGTTTAAAATGAAGAACGACCCGCGCATCACGCGGATTGGGGCGTTCCTGCGCAAAACATCGCTGGATGAATTGCCGCAGTTGTGGAATGTGCTTCGCGGACAGATGAGCCTGGTGGGTCCGCGGCCGCATGAGCCTGAGGAAGTTGCGCGGTACGAAACACGTCACCGTCGGTTACTCACGCTCAAACCCGGCATCACCGGCCTGGCGCAAGTGTCCGGCCGTTCAGACCTGACGTTTGAAGAAGAGTTCCGACTCGACATGTCCTACATTGAACAGTGGTCCATGCGCTTGGATTTGGCCATCATTCTCAAAACTCCGTGGGTGGTGCTGACAATGCGTTCGGCCGCATGAGCATGAGTATGAAGGTTGCACTGGTCCACGAACACTTGGCGCAGGATGGCGGCGCCGAACAGGTTCTCAAAGTATTTCAGGCCATGTTCCCGGACGCACCGACGTTTGTGTTGGTGCACGACCGCGACCGCGCGAGCCAGGCGTTTCGCGGGCGGGACATCCGCACTTCGTTCATCCAACAGTTGCCCGGCGGGGTGAGCCACTACCGCTGGTTTTTGCCGTTCATGCCCACGGCGGTCGAGCGGTTTGACTTAAGCGGGTATGACTTGGTCCTGTCGTCGTCGTCTGCGCTGGCCAAAGGCGTGATCACCCGGCCCGAGACCCTGCACATTTCCTACTGTCATTCGCCAACACGGTATTTATGGAGCGACTCAAACCGTTACGTGGACGAGCTGGCGTATGCCGGCGCGATGAAGTTTTTCATCCACTTCTTGCTGACACGGTTGCGCGTGTGGGATCAAGCAGCTGCCCAGCGTCCGGATTTTTATATTGCGAACTCCCAAACAGTGCAGCAGCGGATTACCAAGTACTACCGGCGCGAGTCCGTAGTGATTCCGCCGCCAGTGGAGACGGATATATTTCACATTGCGCCCAAGATTGGCAATTACTACGTGACCGGCGGTCGCCTCGTGGCCTACAAACGGTTTGATGTGGCAGTGCAGGCGTTCAACCACCTTGGCTTGCCGCTGAAAATTTTTGGCGACGGCCCGGAAGAGGAGCGTTTGTGGGACATGGCCAAGCCGAACATTGAATTTGTCGGCCGCATTTCAGACGAAGAAAAAGCAAAACTCTTTCAGGAAGCCGTGGCCTTCATCAACCCGCAAGAAGAAGATTTTGGCATCACCACGGTCGAAGCTATGGCTGCCGGCCGGCCGGTGATCGCCCTGAACGCCGGCGGTGCGCGAGAAATTGTCGTGCCCAACCAAACCGGAATTTTCTTTGACGAGCAAAGCTGGGAAGCGCTGGCCGACACCATTATCCGTTGGCACCCGGAATCGTTTCACCCGCAGCAGATCCGCGAGCACGCCCTGCAGTTTCGCACCGAGGCGTTTCGTGAGAAGATACAACAGACCATTGATCAGCAGCTAACGGCGTATCGTTCCGGGCTCACCCTGGGCGGCGCTTCATCCAAGGGGACCCATGGAACTTCGTGATTTTACTCACCACATGCGGACGTATCGCTTGTTGAACGTCCTCCTCATTCTGATTGCGGGCGCAGGGGCATTGGTTTTTTCCCTTACCCAACCGGACCAGTACGACACGTCAATTTCGTTTGCGGTGAACCGCGTCAACAAGCAGACGACACAGAACTACGAATACGACGGGTACTACGCCATTCAGGCGGCAGATCTTTTTTCACAAACCGTGGTCAGCTGGTTCTCCACGCCGTCCGTGGTGGTGGAGATGTACCAAAAGGCCAGTCTGACGTCGCCGTCTGGATCCATTGACAGTTTGGGCAGCCGGTTTCGTACGCGCAAATATTCGTCGCAGAATATCGTGGTGCGTTACAGTGCACCGACTCACGATGAGGCAGACCGCCTGGCCAAAGCGATTATCAGCGTGACACAGGAGCGTGCAAGTCTGCTGAACCAAAGCGCTGACGCCAAGTCACTGTACAACGTGGCAGCGAGCACGCCGGTGATTGTCTTGAGCAAGCCGAACGTTGCGGTCAACACCGTGGTCGGTTTGATTCTCGGTGCGATCCTGGCTGTCTTTGTCACATCCGGCGCCGCCTACTTCCGCGGCCCAAACGGGGCGCATGCGCATCGGGATTGATGCCCGCTTTTTCGGACCGTTTGGCAAAGGGCTAGGGCGGTACACCGAAGAACTTGTTCGCGGGGTGACCAGTATGGATACACAGAACGAGTATGTGGTGTTTTTGCATCCCTCAAACTTCAGCCAATTCGAACCGTCACGACCCGGTGTGCGCAAAGTTGTTGCACCGTTTCGTTGGTATACGTTGGCCGAGCAGGTGCGTTTTCCCGCGTTGATTCGGCGTGAGCACGTTGACCTCATGCATTTTCCGCACTTCAATGTGCCGCTCTACACCCGCGTGCCGTTTTTGGTCACGATTCACGATCTGATTCTCTCGCGGTTTCCTACGGAGCGCGCGACCACGCTGGGGCCGGTGCTCTACGCGCTCAAACATCGGGCGTACCAGTTTGTCATCAGTCGGGCGGTAAAACGGGCGTGCCGCGTGGTCACTGTGTCAGAGACAACGAAGAACGACGTGGTTGAGGAATTTGGTTTAGACCCGGCACACGTGACGGCGACGTTGCTCGGTGTGGATCGCGAGCGTTGGCAACACTTGGCGCCGGAAACAGTGCTGTCGCAGTGGGGGATCAACCGACCGTTTTTCATGTTTACCGGCAACGCGTATCCGCATAAAAATCTAGATCGTTTGCTGGCGGCGTTTCAACGGGTGCGCGAAGCTGGGCATGATTGGCAGCTCGTGCTCGTCGGCCGCGATGATTATTTTTTTCGGCGGTTGCGCGCTGAGGCAGAACGTCTTGGATTGCTGCATCACCACGACGTTATTTTTCCGGGCTACGTGACTGACGCGGAGCTGGCACGACTCTATCACAACAGCCTGGCGTATGTGTTCCCGTCGCTTGCCGAAGGGTTTGGCTTGCCGCCACTCGAAGCCATGGCTGCCGGCGCCGTGGTGGCGTCATCGTCTGCCACGAGCATGCCAGAAGTGCTGGGCGGGGCCGCGCTGTACTTTGACCCGCGCAGCGTGCCTGACATGGCGGCGGTGATGACACGCATTGGCACTGACGACGCACTGCGCCAGGAATTACGCGCCCGTGCAACCGAACGCATTCTCCGCTATGATTGGAAGACTATGGTGCAACAAACGATCACCGCCTACCAATCATGTCTCGTCCGCTGAACACTCCTCGCCGCCAACCGCGCAAAGCCCTGGATTTTGAGATTCCGGCCGAGAACGTTTTGGATTTGCGGAAGTTTGCCAAACCAGAACCAGCTGCGGCGCCAGAACGAAAGCATCGGCCAACATTCAAGACGGCTAAGCTTGCGAGCGGCGCTAAGACGGTGCGACGTGTGTTGAGCTGGCGGCCGAGCGTACGTTTGCCGCAGTGGAATTTTTCCCTGCCCAGCCTGCCGGCGCGACCGGTGCGCGTAGCACGTCGGCCATCCCAACCCACAGATTCGCGCCTCCGCCCCGCCTTCAGGGCCGGGAGTGCGTTTGTCAGCGCAGCACTCCTCACTTTGCTGCCAATTTTTGCGGTGGCCAGCGTTCGCTCACTGGTGAGAGCCAAGGGTGATGTCGTTGCCTCAGCCGGCGTGGCGCTTGGTCACCTCAACATCGCCAAAGCCCGCGCCGCAAGTTTTGATTTCAGTGCCGCCACCCAGGAATTTCAGCAGGCGAACGTGGCGTTTGATCAGGCCGGAACCTCGCTTGACCAGGTGAACGGATTCTTGCGTGGTGTTTTGCGTATCGTGCCCGGCAGTTCGTTGGCGAGCGGTGAACATTTACTGGCAGCAGGCAAAGCTCTGTCAGAGGCCGGCGCACTGGCTGGCAATCTCCTCGGGCCGACCACCAATGGCCTGGAAGTTTATGGAACAAGCGATCACCCCCAGCTCGCGGTGCAGTTTGATCTGCCCAAGCTCAAAGAGGGCATGACGCAGGTTGAAGACAAGCTGAAAACTGCCAACACTGAATTAAAACACGTGTCCATTAACCGCGTGCCGTCGTCGCAGCGTGAAGAAGTCCGCCAGGCACAAACGCAGATCGCGGGCATTGTTGAGCAGTTGCCGCAGTTAAACCGCGTGATTGATTTAGGCATTTCCTTCCTGGGGTATGGCGAAGAAAAAGAATACTTGCTCGCCTTTGAGAATAACGCTGAGTTGCGACCTGCCGGGGGATTCCTGGGCAGCCTCGCGCTGGTCGCGGTGAAGAATGGCCAGCTGCGCGTGGTTGAGGTGCCTGGCCGCGGCCCGTACGAACTCGACACGCCGAGCACTACGCCGCTCATTCCGCCCGGCCCGATTCAGTACATCAATGGCGTGTGGAAAATTCAGGATGCCAACTGGTGGCCGGATTTTCCAACCTCAGCCGAAAAGATCATGTGGTTCTACGAGCAGTCGCGCGGGTTCCCGGTTGACGGCGTGATCGCGTTGACGCCCGACGTGGTACAAGGGTTGCTGGCGCTCACTGGGCCGATCGACATGCAAGCGTCGTATGGCATCACCGTGACTGCTGATTCGTTCCCGGCGCAGGCGCAGCGGGAAGTTGAACTCAAGTACGACAAAGCGGCGAACAAGCCTAAGCAGTTTATTGCCGATTTGTTGCCGCTCCTGTTGCAGCGCACGCTGGCGATGTCGTCGAACCACTGGTCTGATTTGCTCGCGACGCTTGATCACAATTTGTCAGCCAAGCAAATTTTAATTGCCTTGCGTGACAACGCTGACAAAGACACCCTCAATGCGCTGGGCTGGTCTGGTCGTGTCCGCGAAGCGCCGCAAGATTATTTGAGTGTCGTTACGGCGAACATTGCCGGCGGAAAAACTGATCGTGTGATACAGAACACCATCACCGACTTTGTTGATGTGCAGGCAGATGGGAGTATAGTCGCCACCGTGAGCCTCACGCGAAAGCATAATGGTCTGACAGGTGAAGATTTTACCGGCCAGCGCAATTTGAGTTACGTGCAGTTGTACGCGCCGGTTGGCAGTCAGTTGTTGGCGGCACAAGGGTTTTCGCGCGTTGATCCCACGCTCCTTCGTCCGCTCGACCCCAAAGCGGTTGCTGATGCAGATCTGCAGCGCATTGAGGGCACGGCTACGCTGAGTGAAGCCACCGGCACGCGCATCACTACGGAGTTTGGCAAGACGGTGTTTGGCAACTGGATTGAGGTGCAGCCGGGCGAGGAAAAAACCATCACCTTCCGCTACCGCTTGCCATTTACTTGGTTCCAGGGGCAGGGGACGTATCAGCTCCTGGTCCAAAAACAGCCTGGCGCCGTGGACACCCCGGTCAAAGTCGCGCTGACGCCGCCGCCTAACACGCAACTCATTTGGTCTGCGCCGCCTGGGCGTGAAGACGGGGAAAGCGTGATCTTTTCGGCCACCCTCGATCAAGACCGCGAATTTAGCGCCATTTTAAAGAGCCCGAAGTAAAGGGGAAATAAGGGCTAGTTTTAGCCAAAAATAGGGGATATGCACATGAAAATGGGCCGTTTTTTGCATATTTGTGCATAATCGCCGCATTAGGGCCATTGACATATTCTGTGGATCTGCTATCATGGTTTGTTTTGCTCATAGACAACCCAAAACCACATGAGGAGAAAATCGTCCGGAGGTGAGAGCCCGGACAAACACCGTCACCACGGAAGATGTGGGTGAGGGATGTTCACGAGATTCTTTTTCCTCATGAACAACCCTTGCCCATTTTTTGTTTAAAAGGGGTAAGGCGGGACAGAGATGGAGGGGGAAGCGGTGTACGTACGGACTTCGGTCCGAGGTACCCGAGGCACCTAGACGTAGACGGTTGGGTTCACACTCGACTGCCCACGACTTTCGCCACCCTGGTGACGCTGATGAAGAATCCGCTGATCCAGGAATTCGCCTCCAGCTCTGTCCTTTCCGAGTTCCACGTTATCAACCGAGGAGTATTGCAATGAATAGATCGAGTTTGCTCTGGAGAATCGGTTTCTGGAGTCTCGTGATCGTCGTCATCGCAGTTACTGAATTCTCTTGCGGGAATTCCATTCCTCAAGAGCGCGCGGTCAACGCACTCCGGGCCAACGGGTTCACCGACGTGGAAGTGACAAAAAGATCTGTCGTCTTCGTCTCGTTACGGGGATGTGATAAGAGTGACAACGTCAAGTTCGACGCGATGGTCACCAATTCGCGCGGCGAGCGAGTCCACGTCATCGTCTGCGGCGGCATCTTCAAGGGGATGACCATCCGCTACAAGTAGTCAAAAGCGTTTCGGGAAGGTATCGCATCGAACAACCTTCCATCTCCACTCGAGGACGTTAGGCCTCTGTCTAACGCTCTCGAGTGGAGAAACAAGTTGTCTCGTCTCTCAGAAGGAGCGTGGTAAATGGAATTGATTTTAGGAGCTCTTTACATCAGTGTGGTCGGTTCCGGTGCCGCTTCTGTTGGAGCGGCGATCTTCCGGAGACGCGGCCAGCGAAAACTGTTTCTGGCAGCTGTGGTCGTCATGATGATCGGGATTGTGATCGCTGCGATAGCGACTGTCTCGCTCATCGTTGAGGTTTCGTAAACATAACCTCACGACACCGCGATGCACAGTACTTGAGGGAAATGCGTTTCATGCAAACGATCTTTCCCTCTCCACTTGAAGGCATTAGAGTCTTGTCTACTACCCTCAAGTGGAGAACGCACCTTACAACTCAGACTTCAGCGAGGAGTTCGCGGTATCACGATTCTTTGTGGTCCTGCGAACCTCTCGCTGAAAAATAGTAAGCGATTGGAGACTGTCACGAAAGTGTGACAGCAAGGGCGGTTCCAAAAAGGAGCTCCATACGTGAAAAGGAACACCGGTTTTTATAACGTTGGCAACGCGGCAGGTAGCTTTTCGCTCACGCCGCAGGCCAAGCCGGCTCCGGGTGCCCATTTCGTCGGCGCCAATGATGTGCTCAATCGGTTTCCGCGGGGCCCCTACGCCCCCGAGACCGAACGGAGGTTCGTCACGATCGACGGACCGACCGGGCAGGTGGTAGTCGCGGCGGCCTAGCCACGACACCATGAGGGACGCCACACATCTCGATTCGATCTTTCATCGGCGGAGAACTTCTTAACCCGAAGTCACTCCGCCACCCTCTCCGCAGCACGTCACACCGACGCGCTTCGAAGAGGCCTAAGGTTGTTCGTTGACTTTTGCGACCATAACTCACCAGGTTGGTTGAGTCGTTAGTCGCACTTCCACAGGAGAGTTCGATCATGAAGTCGATTCTCGCGATCGCCATACTGGTTGTGTGTTCGGCAATCTCTGCGCACGCCAGCGATGGGATTTACGTCGCCTACGAGCCCACACTGTCGGGGCAGGAATTTCACCACTCGGTGAACGCCCTCGCGGTTGAGGGCGACGGCGACCTCGGCGCCTTCGCATGGTGTCAGGCTGACGAAAACCACGTCCGTGGGATCGTCGGGCCCGTCATGCTGCGTCGCAACGCTCAAATGGGAGCGGGCGTCGGGCTTGAGAACTCGACCAACCCGCTCCTCGTCGCCGCGTTCATGAGAGTGGACGGCGGCAACTTCACCGGCTACGGCGTTTTGAGGGTTGGTGGTACCGACCTTATCAACGTCAGGTACCGGCTTGGATACTACCTCAATCGCGACCTCACGTTGGGGTTTGCGCTTGAGGCTTACAAGGGCATGGGTCCGAGCCTGGAATTCCGGAGCGGCGCATGGGACATTGCAGTCTCGTCCCTGTACCAGCCCGGCTTCCAGTCAGGGCAAAGCACGCAGTCGGTCTCCCTTAGATACAAAGCGTTCTAGGGAGCCACGAGAGTCCACCACGACCGACACGAGGTAGCCGATGATCGGCATAATAGTCGCAATCGCGACTCTCACATGGTTCGCCCGTTGCTGGACACGGATGTTCCGGATCTACCGGACCCGCACCAGCGACTGGCAGTTTTTCTCTCGGGTTTTGGGCAATCGGGCCTAACCCCGAGCGAGACCAAACGGTCAAAGGAAGGAGTCGGCAGTGCCACTACCATTCTGGTAATGCGCCCAGTCTGCGTGGGACATCCCCGGACTCCCACCCCGGGTTCCAAAATCCCAGTTTGGGTAAAAATATGGGTCGGCTTCCTCACTGAGCCGTAATCAGTTGGGACGTTCTTTGGGGGAGAGGTAAGCGCTTACTTCTCCCCCGACATTCCGAGTGCATCACCCAGCGTGGTGTTCTCAGAATGTTGGATGATCTTTACAACTTCAGCGAGGAACGTTGGACGGCGCGCTGTCCAGCGTTCTTCGCTGAAAAGGAGTAGGCGAGGTACCCTCTAGGACCAATGGCGAGATGCCGGTCCTGCAGATGTTGCGAGACGCAACAGGAGGATGTTATGTCGATGCCCAGTCACGTCCAGGCTTTCCTGGATGAGTTTAATCTCAGAGACGCTCTTCTCGGTGGTGATACGCCCCTTATTCATAACGAGGCATATATCGAGACTGTTCAAGTCTCTCGAATCTCTCGTGAACTGCTGAGTCTTCGCCCCTTGACGTATATGGAGGGACTTGGGTTCCGCCAGGGGAGCAACTACGAACACTTCCTATTTCTGAATGAACAGGGGAAGTTGATCGGTCGCTACGATGGACCGCCGGTCTGGGACTATGAAAAGGGAAAGGAGACGGAGGATCTTTTTACGATGATCCCCCTGATCGTTTCTCCTTCGCAGGTTCACGCAATCGTCTTCGTTCGCCACAACGTGGGCGAAGACACCGGACCGAGTTGGGAAGAGCCCGGCGAGACAAACGGTGACTGGAACTATTACGAGGTCACCGTGTACAAGCCCGCAAAGAGGGCCACGATGACCACGCTCATTGCCGAGGAGTTGGGACGGCGATCCAACGCAGAACGCCGTCGCGGGCTCCAGAAGAACTAGGCGAGCCCTGACTCGCCATAACGGTCGCCGGAAACGCCGGTGACGCTTCGAGGGGAATGTGTTTCAGCCAAGCTGCACATTCCTCTCATCACCTCAGCCCACGACACGGTCGCTGATTGAGGTGAGACCTTCGACACATCAACGCATCACCCATGGAGGGGAGAGATGACAACGAAGAATGACTCGGCGCAGATGGCGGTGCAAACTGCCGACTCCGTCCGATCATTTTTCCGCCAGTGGCACTTTGGTGCAAACGCTGGTACGTCTCACCTCCAGTGGTGATCTGTTGATCAAGCACGCTCTTCTCACTTCCACGCTCCGGGCGTGGCGGAAACCGAGACCCGTAGTTCTCGGAATTCATTCGGAGGGCGAAATGAGGTGTGGAAGTTGTGGCTGTAATAATGACGATGACGCGACGGACTGCATGGCATGTGATGCATCGCTGGATTCGGAAGAGTTTCGGCTCCCGGACACCCGCAGCCTCCGTCTCGATCTGTACACCGCCCACGATAACACGGGGCAGCGCATCGCCGACGGCTGCAAGTTCCTTGGGGTCACCAGCGAATTCTAAGCCCGACCCCAAGCATCATGAGGGTGACACGCTCTTTTAAAACGACATCTGGGTAAGAAGAAAACACTCTTTTTGCCCACCCTCTCTAGCGTCTGATTTCTCCTAAGATTTGATGCTAGAGAGGGTTCACATAACCCGCCCAGCCCAACCCCGCAACAGGGCCCAGTCAGGCAATAAGGATAGACGCTTTGACGAGAACGTCCCCGAAAGGGGAAATCTCTCTCCTCAACGTTCCAGTTGAACGTCCAATTCCTCAAGTCTGGCTGTGTCCTTTTACGGGGTTTTGGGTTAGAATACAGTATCTATGTGGCAGCGCGTCTGGCAGAAACTTGAGACAACAGTCGCTGGGGGCGCGGTGTTGGTTTCCAGCTCCTGGATTATTTCCAAGGTGCTTGGTTTGCTGCGTGAACGTCTGATTGCCGAGCGGTTTGGCGCCTCTGTACAAACCGACGCCTACTACGCGGCCTTCAGCGTGCCGGACTTTGTCTACGGTACGTTGATTTTGGGCTCGCTGCTCACGGCGTTCATTCCGGTGTTTGTGGCGGCCCGTCAGCGCGATGAAGCCGAGGCCTGGCGCATCACCAACACCATCATGAATGCCATGGCGCTCATCATGGCAGCACTGGCGCTGATCATTATTTTGGGTGCGCCGTTGTTTGTGCATTTGATTGCTCCGGGTTTTCACGGCGAACGGTTTAGTTTGACTGTCACGCTCACGCGGCTGTTGGCTGTGAACCTGATTTTCTTTGCCATGTCGAACGTGCTCTCCGGCGTGCTCAACAGTGTCAAGAAGTTCGCGGTCTACTCACTGGCGCCGATCGTGTACAACGCGAGTATTATTGGCGGTGTGGTTTTTTTGGCACCGCAGTATGGCATTCAAGGCGTGGCAGTTGGTGCAGTTGTTGGTGCAGCGCTGCATTTTGCCATTCAGATTCCTGCTGCTCGTAAGGCCGGGTTTCGGTACCGCGCAGTTCTCGATTGGAGCAACGCTGGGGTGCGGCAAATTGGCCGGTTGATTATTCCGCGGGCGATCGGTCAGTCCATTACACAGATTGATCAAATTGTTAACGTAGTCATTGCTTCCACACTCGCGCTCGGCAGTGTGACGATTTTCCGTTGGGCCAACAACATTCAAGATTTGCCTGTCACGTTAATTGGTGTGTCGCTTGCCACGGTGGCTTTCCCAGTTTTTGCTGAAACATTGGCGCGTGGTGACAAAGAGGGATTTACCATTCAGTTTTCCCGCATCGTCCGGCAAATTTTGTTCCTAGTCATTCCTATCAGCATTCTCATTTTGCAGCTGCGGGCGCAACTGGTGCGTGTCATCATTGGCGCGCACGGCGTGACATGGCCGCAAACCATTACCACCTCGCAAACGCTGGCGTTTTTCACCATTTCACTGTTTGCGCAGGCGTTGATTCCGGTCTTGGCGCGTTCGTTCTACGCCATGCAAGACACGCGTACGCCGGTTCGCATCACGGCTGTGGCGTTGGGCCTGGACATCGTCGGCTCATTCGTCCTCAGCCACTTCATGGGTGTCACGGGGTTGGCGCTGTCGTATTCAATTTCCAGTTTGATCGCGGCGTTGGCGCTGTTCGTTGCGCTGCGCAAACGGGTGGGGCACCTTGATGATGAACGGATTGTGCGGACCGTGTTCCGCGTGATTGGCATTACGATTTTAATGTCCATTGTGGTGCAGGGAACAAAGTTTGTCCTCGTCTCGCTTGGCCTTGACCTCACGCGCGCGGTGGGCGTGTTCGCGCAGGCGTTTGTGGCGGGCAGCGTTGGCGCGCTCGCCTACCTGGCCTTTGCCCTGCTGTTCCGCTTTGAAGAAATCAGTTTACTGGCGCTCGGTCTGACGCGCATTCGTGACCGCATAACTCGCTCGCGTGGCCCAAGCGATTCGTAATTTTTGCATCATCGCGCACATCGACCATGGCAAATCCACCCTGGCCGATCGTTTTTTGGAACTCACGGGCACGGTGGAAAAACGCGACATGAAGGCGCAGATGCTCGACCAAATGGACCTTGAGCGCGAGCGCGGAATTACGATTAAACTGGCGCCGGTCCGCATGGAATACCAGGGCGCTGAATTTAACCTGATCGATACGCCGGGCCACGTGGACTTTACCTATGAAGTGTCGCGGTCGTTGGCCTGCGTGGAAGGCGCCTTGCTGGTGGTCGACGCCAGTCAGGGGATTGAGGCGCAAACCATTGCCAATCTCAACCTGGCGCTGGAACAAGACCTCGACATTATTCCGGTCATCAATAAAATCGATTTGCCCAACGCTGACGTGGCCAAGGTCGAGCGTGAATTCGCGCATTTAATCGGCGCCAAACCCGAAGAAATTTTTCGCGTCTCAGCCAAGACCGGCGCGGGAGTGAAAGAATTGCTCGATGCGATTGCACCGCGCATTCGTCCGCCGCAGGGTGATGCTCAGGCGTCGCTCCGTGCCCTGATTTTTGATTCCCAGTTCAGCGATTACCAGGGTGTGGTGGCGCACGTGAGAATTGTTGATGGCTCGGTTCGTCGCGGCGACACCATTCGCTTTGCTGCCACGGGAAAATCCGTGGACGTGTTGGAAGTTGGTGTGTTTCGTCCGCAAGCCACTAAGCGTGAACAACTGCTGGCCGGTGAAATTGGCTACATTGTTACGGGGCTCAAATCGGTCGCCGACGTGCGCGTGGGTGACACAGTCGGGTTGGCCAAAGAAAAATTTGCACCGCTGCCGGGCTACCGCACACTCAAGCCCATGGTCTTTGCCGGCTTGTACTGTCAGGAAGGCGACGACTTCCCGAGCCTGCGCGAAGCCATGGAAAAACTCGCCCTCAACGATTCCTCGCTCACATTTGAAGCGGAACATTCGCCGGCACTGGGCTATGGGTTTCGCTGCGGGTTCCTCGGCTTGCTCCATTTGGAAATTGTGCAAGAACGTCTGCGCCGCGAGTATCAGCTCGACCTTATCGTCACCGTGCCGTCCGTGGCCTACCACGTGTTTGTGGCCGGGCGCGACGAACCAACGCTCATCCGCTCGCCACTGGAATTACCTGACCCCGCCAGCATCACGGGTTTTGAAGAACCATGGATGACCGTGGACATTGTCACACCCACCGAAAAAATTGGTGCCATCATGTCGGTGCTGACCGAACGTCGCGGCGTGTCCAAATCCATCGAGTACCTGGACGAAGAACGCGCGGTGTTGCACTTTGAATTGCCTCTGTCTCAGCTCCTTGCCGATTTTTATGATACATTGAAGAGTGTCAGCCAAGGGTATGCTTCTTTAAACTACGATTTCTCAGGGTATCGCCCTTCAAGATTGGTCCGCCTCGACATCCTGGTGGCCAATGAAAAAGTTGATGCCTTGGCGAGCATTGTCTACGATGACGCCAGTTACCGCGTGGGCCGCCAAGTGGTTGATCAGTTGAAAGACCTGTTGCCGCGCCAAATGTTTGAAGTCAAAGTCCAGGCCGCGATTGGCGGTCGGATTATTGCCTCGGCGAGCCTGCCCGCCATGCGCAAAGACGTGACCGCCAAGCTGTACGGCGGTGACGTCACCCGCAAACGCAAACTCCTCGAAAAGCAAAAGAAAGGCAAACGCCGCATGCGCGCCATGGGAAAAGTGGACATCCCACCGGCTGCCTACCGCGCCATTCTCAAAGCCAACTCGCCTAGTTCAGGGAGCTGAAGAGCGGCATCAATGTGAACATGATGGTCCCCAGCAACATGAGTGAGGCCACCACCGCCCAAACAATTCGTGAAGATCGAGATCGACGCATATGAAACTCCAAGAACAGTTTACCAAGAATTTGAAAGAAGGGGAAACGCTGCTCGCCGTGGTGCGGCCGTTCGCGCTCGTGTACGTGGTGCCGATCCTCATCACGAGTCTGGTGGTGTTGCTCGACTTTTTCCTGCTCTACTGGTTTGTGCGGCAGGGCAAGTGGGGGATTCTTGTGTTTTTTGTCATTCTGGTGATCGGCGTAATCCTCTCGCTGCGCACGGCCTACCTGTGGATCATGAACGCGTTTGTGGTCACGAACCAGCGCGTGATCGACATTGACCAGGGCGGGTTTTTCCACCGCAGCGTGTCCGAAAGCACGTATGAAAAAATCCAGGACATTTCCTTTACCATCCGCGGCGTGTGGGCCACATTGTTCCACTATGGGTCAGTGGTACTGCAGACAGCCGGCACGAACGCGCACCTGGAACTGAAAAACGTCCGCGCCCCGGAACGCGTGCAAGCCATGATCGTGGAGGCGCAGCGCCAACGGATTGCCGCGCTCCCGGCTGAGCAACGGGCCGCTGCCGCCCAGCCGCAACACGACGACTTGGACCTGGAATCCGTGGTGCGCACGATTCGCGGTCAGTTGGGTGAAGACCAGTTTGGCCAACTCGTGAAAAAAACCAAGCCGCGCCCCATTGACGAACGCGATTGACCCTTTGGCGTTTTTTTCGTATACTGTCTGGCGTCTATGGCGATACGTGGTTTCCGTCGTTGGTCAACACTGATTCGCTCCAAGAGTGCGATTCTCGTTTTGGTGGTGTTGGTCGGCGCGTTGACCGTCGCTGTGGGCCAGGAATTTGCCCGACGCCTCGGTATTCGGCAGGAACAACAGCAGCTGACAAAGCAAATTGCTGAGCTGGAGTCGCGGCAGCACGAGCTCACCGGCCTGCTCGACAAGCTGAAGAGCGAGAGTTTCCAGGAACAACAGGCGCGGCTCAAGTTGAATTTGCAACGACCCGGCGAGACAACAGTGATCGTGCCGGATGACACAACGAATACGGATGAGACGGCAGCAGTCCACCCGGCACCCACCACGGTGCCGACGTCAAATCCCGTGAAATGGTGGCGATACTTTTTCTCTTAATGTTTGTTGGAGGACGAACCCATGGCCACAAAAAGTACCCCGCGTAATACGAATCGTTCAGCTGGTCGCGCACCGGCCGCTGCAGCAGCTGCCCCAAAGCCGGCTGCCAAACCCGCCGTGCGCCGTGCTCCCGCACAACCTTCAGCACCACCGCCTTTGAAATCTCAACCTTCATCGCCGGCCACCGTGACCAAGCTCATGGCCCCGACACCCGAACCTATGCTTCCTTCACCCCATCGCACGTTCAATTGGCGTCGCATCGCCGTTTTTGTGGCACTTGGTTTTGTTGGAGCTGCCCTGCTCTCCGCGATTGGCATTGGCGTCGGCGTGTATGCGGAATCTGACATGGCGCTTGTTCAGCGGACCGCTTCCGTTTTGCCGTATCCCGCCACTGTCGTCGGCCATCACGTTGTCCGTTATGATGATTTGACCGATTTCAACCATGCACTAACCACGTATTTTGCAGCGTTGAAAGATTTTAACCCAAGCTTCACAGCCCCGGCCCCAGTTGACGTGAAAGCGGATGCGCTCGACGAACTGGTTCGGCAGCAAGCCCTTTCCACGTTGGCCGGTCGCTACAAGGTGACCGTGTCGTCGCTTGAGATTGACGAGCAAATGAAAAAACTCGTGGCGCAGGCCGGCAGCGAAGAGAACGTGACCTCAGCCATTAAAAATCTCTATGGCTGGTCGTTGGATCAGTACCGTGAGCGTATCATCGTTCCGTACCTCACCCGTCAACATGTGCAGGAGCAGCTGGCCACTGACGACAGCCTGGCCGTCAACAAAGCAGCCAAGCAAAAAGCTGACGATGCCTTGGTCAAGCTGAAAAGTGGCACAGACTTTGCTGAATTGGCAAAAACATCATCAGAGGATACGGATTCAAGCGCAGCCGGTGGCGACCTTGGCTTTATCAAGCGTGGCGACCGCGACAAAACCATTGAAGACGCCGCGTTTGCCTTGGAAAAGGGAAAAATGAGCGACGTTGTCCGTACTCCGGATGGCTACGTTATTTTGCTGGCCGTTGACAAGCGCACCACTCCCGGTGCGACCAAGGAGGATGCGGCAACCGACGAAGTGCAGATCCGCCAGATTCTTTTCCGCACCGCTGACATCGACACCGAACTGACCAATGCCCTCAAGGGTTCACGAGTGATCACGTTAGTGCGCGGTCTGCGCTGGGACGGCACAACAGGGCACATCGTAAAAAAATAGCGTTTGGTGTTGCTGGAGCCGGCGAGAGGAGTCGAACCTCCGACCTCTGCTTTACGAAAGCATTGCTCTACCAACTGAGCTACGCCGGCGCATCGAGAGGATACCCAAACACCATGCATCACGTCAACTTCCAGGAACGCGAAGAGGATATTGTTGGCCGGGCCAAGGAGTTCTTTATTCCGCGCGGTCCGCTCGGGGTTTTGTTGATTCACGGGTTTGCCGGTTCGCTCGCCGACCTGCGCTCAGCAGGCGAGTGGCTGGCTGAACAGGGGTTTTCAGTGGCTGGCGTGCGGCTGGCCGGGCATGGGTCGCGGCCTGAGGTGTTGCGCGAGACGTCAACCGCTGACTGGCTTGCATCGGTCGACACTGGGCTCGCGGAGCTGCTCACTGTGGCGCGTCAGGTTGTGGTGATTGGTGATTCGTTTGGCGGGAATTTGGGCCTGGACTTGGCTGTGCGGCGGCCGGATGTTGTTCGCGGCGTGGTTATGCTGTCTTCGCCGTCGATTGGGCTTGTCGAGTGGCTCAAGTTGCTGATTTTGCCGCTGCTCGAACGTGTCCATCCGTACCACCGTAAGGCGTGGGTGACGCCGGACATGAGGCAATCCCACCTGGACAAAGGGTCATACTTACGTGTTCCAATGCGCAGCTACCGCCATATGTTGAAATTCCTGGCGCACGAAGACCAAACAACCCTTGCGCAGGTGGTTTGCCCCGTGCTCATGGTCTACTTGGCTGATGACGAAGTTGTCGCACCGTCGGGCGCACATCGCATTTACAAAAAACTCGGCACCACTGACAAGCGTTTGTACTGGGTCAGCGGCGCCTACCATCATCCCTTGGCGAGTGACAAAAGAGGCGTTATCCTGAAGAAGATCGTGGAATTTATCCAAAACACAACGAAAGCACGCTAATGCATACGTCTGGCAATATTCTGGAGCGGGTGACCGGGATCGAACCGGCGATCTTCTGCTTGGGAAGCAGACGTTCTACCACTGAACTACACCCGCGTGAGAGCCGAAAACCAGCGGGTGCATTCTCTCACAAGCGCGGGCTTGGTTCAAGGGCGGTCTTGGTGGCGGCGGTGTTTGTTGCGACGTTGGGCTTTGCGCGCCATGTCCACGCGCAAATCGATCCCGAGACTGAAACGTTTGATGCAGAGACGGCCACGGCGGCTGAGGTTGATCTTGCGCTCAAGAACGACGCCGAGGTTGATGTCTTTCAACTCCACGTTGCAGCCGGTGTTTTGCCCACGCCAGCCACTGTGAGTTTGAGTGAAGCGACTGTGCCAGCGGTGGCAGCGCCAACCGGCTGGGAACGCGTCAGCAAGGTGTTTACCTTTGATATTAAAACGCCAACGCGCCCGACGTTTGGCAACAACCTCACGTTGAGCGTGAAGAGCGACCAGGATTCACTCTACAAGATGCAAGTGTTTTTCTTTGACCGCACGAGTCAGACCTGGCGCGGGTTAAAGTCCACACAAACCATTGACTCTGATGTGATCACAGCCAACGCCCACGTGCCATACGCGCAGGTGGCGGTGTTTGCTTCCCACGATGCGTTGCTGGGTCGCGCCAGCTGGTATCGGTCCAGCCGTTACCCCAATGGCGTGGCGTCGAATGATTTTGCTTACGGCAGTGTGTTGCGGGTGATCAACGTGGCAAACGGGAAATCAACGCAAGTGAAAGTCGTTTCAACCGGGCCGTTCGTGCATGGACGCGTGGTTGATGTTTCTGCAACAGCGTTTAAAAAAATTGCCAGCCACGGTGAAGGAATAATCATTGTGCGCGTTGAGCTGGTGAAGTCTGCAGCGCCGGTAGCCGTCAAGCCGGCAACGCTTACCGGGGCGCCCAAAATCCGCGGCGTTGAAGGTTATGTCATTCAACCGAGCACGCAGGCTGTGTTATATGATAAATCATCCACAACCGTGCGTTCACTCGCGAGCCTCACCAAGTTGATGACCGCGTACGTTGTGCTCCAACACAATCCAACACTGAAAGGCAACATCACGTTTACGGCGGTGGATGCGCCGGTGGGGGAGCAAGGCGTGGCGATTCGCGTGCGACCTGGTGACACGTTGTCCGTGCACGATGTGTTCTTTGCCATGCTCACCGGCTCGGCCAATAACGCCGCGCTCGCTCTGAGCCGCTCCACCGGCCTGACTCGGGCGCAGTTCCTGGCCGAGATGAACGCACAGGCCAAAACTCTGGGCATGACACAGACCGTCTTCGTGGACCCCAGCGGTTTGGAAATCGGCAACCTCGGCACGTCGCAAGACATGGCCAAGCTCATGAACGTGGTCTTGGACAACGCCTCCGTGCGTGCCGCCACCAAAGGAAAAACATTCACCTATACGATCCGCAACACCGGCGAGCGGCGGTTGATTCACAACCCCGTCTATCAAGGCAGCGCAGTCTTGAATGACGAGCCGATCATTGGCGGCAAAACCGGGTTCATTAATGAGTCGCTGTACAATTTGTCGGTCGGCGTGACCATCAAGGGCCAGCGGGTCATTGTGCTGGTGTTTGGTTCGCCCACGCGGGTGACGCGCAACACCGACGTCGAGACGCTCATCCACTTCGCGCAGCAAGCATTACCCTCGACGTCAACGTCATGATGCGCTACGCTCACCGCAGGGATGATTGAATTCAAAAACGTCACCAAAGTTTACCCGCCCGATGTGACCGCGCTCAAACGCGTGTCGCTGCACATTACGCCGGGTGAGTTTGTGTCGATCGTCGGTCAGTCTGGTTCGGGGAAAACCACGCTGTCTAAAATGATCATTGCCGAGGAGCGGCCCACGAGCGGCCAGATTGTGGTGGGCGGCTGGGATATCACGAACATCCGCCACAACGAAATTCCGTTGTTGCGCCGACAGATCGGCGTGGTGTTTCAGGACTTCAAGTTGCTGCCCAAGAAGACCGTGTTTGAAAATGTGGCGTTTGCTTTGGAAGTGTCCGGGGATTCCCGGGAGAAAATTCGCGACATTGTACCACAAGTACTTAAGATTGTCGGACTCGAAGCCAAGCGCGACCGTTTTCCAACTCAGATCTCCGGTGGTGAGCAGCAGCGCGTGGTGATTGCGCGGGCGCTGGTGCACCGGCCCAAAGTGTTGCTGGCTGATGAACCAACCGGCAACCTCGACTCGATCAACGCCCAGGAAATTATCACCTTGTTGCAGAAGATCAACGAGTTTGGTACGACTGTGGTGTTGGTCACGCACAATCGGGAAATTGTGAACGGTCTCAAGCGCCGCGTCGTCACGCTTGATCACGGCCGCATGGTTGCCGATCAACCGGCTGGGAAATATCTTATTTAATCTATGTTTGTCACTCTTCTACGCGCTTTCCGATTTGCCACGCAGAGTTTGTGGCGCAACGTCTGGCTGTCGCTGGTCACAATTTTCATTTTGGTCATGACGCTGTTCTTGGTGAGCACGCTGACCGTGACGCAGGTTGTGGCCGATCAAACGCTGGCGGCGGTGCAAGACCGCGTGGACGTGAGCCTCTTCTTTACGCCGGATGTTTCGCTGCCCGACGTGGTCACCTTGCAGCACAGTTTGCAGGAACGCAACGATGTCAGCCGCGTTGACTATGTTTCGCCGGATGATGCGTTGGCAAAATTCAAAGAGCGAAACCAAGGCAATGAAAAATTACTGGCCACCCTGGCGGCGCTGGGTGAAAATCCGCTCGGCCCGACGCTCGTGGTGCGCGCCAAGGAGTTGTCGGATTACCCGCAGATTCTCCAGGCTGTGAACGCGTCGTCAGTCAATGACAAAATCCAGGACAAGGACGAAGACTTTGCCACCACCAAAACCGTAATTGAACGGCTGAACAGCATTTCGCACAACATCCGGCAGTTCGGCTTGTGGTTGAGCATTCTCTTGGGCGCCATCACCTTAATGGTCGTCTTCAATACCATCAGGGTCATGATTTACTCCCAGCGCGAGGAAATCGGCATCATGAAGCTGGTCGGAGCGTCCAACACGTTTGTTCGTGCACCGTTCATGATTGAAGCGATTCTCTACGGCGTGATCGCCACGGCAGTGACGAGCGCCATCTTCTTTCCGCTGCTGTCCTTGATTGCGCCCACCCTGAACCAGTTCTTCGCGGGGTATGACTTGAATGTCGCGTCGTACTTCCACGCCCACGCGCTTGGTTTGATCGGCATTCAGCTGGCAGTGGCGGTGGGGTTGAGCACGGTCAGTTCCGGTGTCGCTGTCGGCCGCTACCTGAAAGTCTAGGCGCTTGCACGCTGGCGCAGCGGCTGCTAGCATGGTTTTTCGGTGGGGAGTCGTCTAATGGTAGGACTCCGCCCTTTGGAGGCGGCTACGATGGTTCGAGTCCATCCTCCCCAGCCAGTTTGTGATATAATTTTCCAGTATGTCTGAAACATCTCCATCAACCCACGTCTACGATTTTGCCATTGTTGGTGGCGGTGCAGCCGGATTTAGCGCTGGGCTGTATGCTGCGCGCTACTTAATGGACACGGTCTTGTTTGAAGGCGAGTTTGGCGGAGAAACAGCCACCGCCTCGACGATTGAAAACTGGCCAGGCTCGAAGGCGATCGACGGCTATGACCTCATGGTCAACATGCGTGAACAAGTCAAAGCCTTGGACGTGAACATCATCCCCGAATTGATTTTTGGTGTGGAGCGCGACGGCGATATTTTCGTGCTCAAGAGTGCGACCCAGGAAGTTCGCGCTAAAACCATGTTGCTCGCGATCGGTGCCGCTCGCCGCAAGTTGGGATTGCCGGAAGAAGACCGTTTGCGCGGCAAAGGCATTTCCTATTGCACAACCTGCGACTCACCGCTGTACAAAGGCAAGCGCGTGGCTGTGGTTGGCGGCGGTGATGCCTCGATCAAAGGCGTGAACATGCTGGCGAAATTCGCCCAGGAAATTTTTGTGCTGGTGCGCAAGGACACGTTGCGGGCAGAACCCATCAACCAGGATCTGCTGAAAAAAAATCAGGAGCGCATGGCCCTGCACCTGCTCTACGAAACCGAAGTCAAAGAAATTCACGGCGATGAGAAACTCAAATCACTCACATTGTCGCGACCATACGAAGGCAGTACCGAGTTGGCGGTTGATGGACTCATGATTGAGATCGGCGCCCAGCCGATTCGCGAGTTGCCGCAGAGTATCGGTGTTGAGCTCGACGACATGGGCTTTATCAAAACCGACGGCATGATGCGGACGAATGTTGCAGGCGTCACGGCAGCAGGGGATTGCACGAATTTGTTCGGCCACTTTAAGCAAGATATCACAGCGTCGTGTGAAGGTGCGGTCGCGGCCACCGCTGCCCACGAATTCCTGCAAAAACTCCACGCGGCAGCCTGAGGCGTAGTGTCTGAAATCCAGACGCACCCCACCTTGACTGTGGGTTTCTTTGTGCTAGGCTCAAGGTACAAACAAATATAGCCGTTCTTTCCCAAACTGTCGCCCCAGTCATTGGGCTCCTTGCCGAATCTTATTCTTCACTATTCGGAGGACCTATGACAAATATTCTCCCCCTCCCCGCGCCAGTCTTCAGCATCTTGATCGGCGGCCTGTTCACACTCTTCGCTCTGCGCACGCACAGCAAAGATTTCGGACTCGTCGAACTGATCGCTCTGATTGCTGGCCTCGGACTCTTCCTCTACGGGGCCAACAGTTTTATGTCACAACCCAATCTCCTGATTGGTTCGTGACTCTTCGCTTCAGATCCGTGGCTCCCCGCCTCGGATCTTTTGCCTTTCAGCCGAACCATGTATACTTGAGGCGCGGATACCGCATGATTGTATGGCACAGCGACGCATTTCGCCGGAAATTCCACAACATTTCACCACAGCGCATGGCGAGCATGTGACGTTGGCAATGGTGGTTCAGCAGCTGCAAGACTACGTCATGACTGCGCCTGATCGGAGCTACCGCCTGATCATTGGCACAGACTCGTTGGCCGGCCGCAAGCAGCGGGTGGAGTTTATTACGGCCTTGGTGATTCACCGCGTCGGCGCCGGCGGCCGGTATTTTTGGCAGAGCGCGATTCATTCGCCCATTGTGACGCTGCGGGAACGCATGTATCAGGAGGCGTTGTTGTCCATTCATTTGGCCCAGCAGGTTGTGGGGGAGAAGACGTTACAGACGCTGCTCAGCCTGGGCGAGCTGGAAATTCACGTGGACATTGGGCGACAGGGCCCGACGCGCGAGATGATTCAGGAAATCGTGGGCATGGTGACGGCGCACGGGTTTGCAGTGCGGATCAAGCCTGACGCGTTTGCCGCTTCCAAGGTTGCGGACCGTCATACCGTGGCACTCGTTGACTAAGCCGGTGACGGTTCGAAAATTTCGCGGGGATTTGCGGCGCTGGTTTGCACGACACCAACGCGATTTGCCGTGGCGTCGGCGTCGAGATGGTTACGCGGTGTTGGTGTCAGAAATGATGTTGCAGCAGACGCAAGTGAGCCGCGTGGTGCCGGCGTTTGAAAAATTTTTGCGGCAGTTTCCGTCGTTTGCGGCGTTGGCGCGTGCACCGCAGTCTGATGTGCTTCGGCTGTGGAAAGGCTTGGGATACAACCGTCGGGCGCGGTCGCTCCACCAGGCGGCGCAGCTGGTGATAACAAAACACCACGGCCGTTTACCGGCAGATGACGCGGCGCTGCGTGCACTGCCTGGTGTTGGCGCGTATACGTCGCAGGCCATTCGCGCGTTTGTGTTTGATGAGCCGGTGATCGCCGTTGATACAAATGCAAACAGAATTTTGGCAAGGGTTTTTTTGAATCGTGACACGCTGACCTCTGCGCAAATCAAGAAATTCGCGCCACAATTGGCAGCGGCGAAGATGGGTGGCAGGAGTGACGCCGCCAGTCTGATGGATTTTGGGGCCCTGGTGTGTACGTCGCGCGCTCCGCATTGCAGCGAATGTCCGCTGCGAGATTCGTGTTTGTCAGCTCCACGATTTTTACGCGGGGAAATTGCTCCGTTGACGCGCCGCACCCAATCGCCGTTTCAGCAAACAGACAGATTTTTGCGTGGACGCATCATTGATGTTTTACGCAATGGCAATGTTGACAGTGCGTCACTGTTCAAGCACGTGCGTAAGCTGCGGCCTGATCTTCAAAGCAAGAAGTTCAGAAAACTGTTAGCCGATCTTGAGGCTGAACGGTTGATCCAGAAGAACACGAAGCGTGGAAAATCCTTGTATTCCTTGGCCTAAGTTGTTTGAGGCCGAGTGAGCGGGTATACTGTGGGTATGACCAAACCCGTCATCCCGCCTGACATCGAAGCAGGTTGTGAAGAAGTTCGCCAAGCATTGAATCGGCTTGACCATAATGCGGCAAATGTAAAAAGCGGGGCGTTGGTTAAAGCCCACCCCGAGTCTTTTGCAGCTTGGGCCTGCCGCGGAGCAGTGCTGTATGAATTGGGGAAGCTCGCTGATGCAAAGGCGGCGTATGTGCGCGCATTAAAACTCGCAGAGGAATTTTTTCGCGGTCGGCTTCCAGCACGGTTGCGTTGGTCTGAGACAACTGAACGTCATGTGTTGCGCGCTATCCACGGAGCGGGTTGTGTTGCGTATCGTCAGGGTGATGTTAGCTCGGCGCAGAAATTTTTTGAAGAAGAAGTTCGTTTGAACCCAGCTGATGAACAAGGCGCCAAGTACATGTTGCGTGACATCAAGGCTGGCCGGGCGTGGAACGCGCTGGGAAAGGCAAACGCAGCATGATCTTCGTGGGGGCAGATCACGGCGGCTGGGCAATGGGGCGAAAACTGGTCGTGCTGTTGCGCAAACGCGGACTTGACGTTGAGAGTTTGTTACCGGAACGAAAAAATTCGCGTGACGATTATCCACTGCTCGCGCGTGAACTGGCACGCCGCGTGGGTACGTCGCCGGCACACCGGGGGATTGCATTGTGCCGCACTGGTGTCGGCATGGCTGTGGTCGCCAATAAAGTTCAAGGCATCCGCGCTGTGGCTGCCACGGAAATCTGGCAAGTAAAAGGCGCACGACACGACGAAGACGCAAACGTTCTTTCGCTCGCCGCAGACCATGTGACCCTGCAACAAGCCTTGCGACTCGTTGACGCGTTCCTCTCCACGCCGTTTGCCAAACTTCCGCGGTATCAGCGCCGCTTGTCAGAAATTCGTAAACTGGAGCGCCGTGGCCGCTGAACTGTGGCCAGCGCTTCTGCCACAAAATCTGCCGCACCTCCGTCAGCTGTTTGCCCGTCTGCATTGGCGCGAGCACATTCACCTGGACGTTGTCGGCCCGCCATACGGACGCAGCAATCTTTTGCCGTCTGACCTAAAAAAACTTCGAGGGTTGCGACATGTCACCCTTCACCTCATGGTTCGGCGTCCGGCTGACTTTTTTCCGCTGCCAGCGTGGGTGGATGAAGTGATCGTGCATCGCGAAGCAGTGGCTGCCTGGTCGGATTTACATGTTCAGAAGGGTCGGGCAAAATGTTCATTTGCCGTTTCGCCACAAGACCGCTTGAGCCTAGTTGAGCAGCTGACCCCGCGGCCGAAACACGCTGTTGTCATGGGTATCCAGCCTGGGGTGCAAGGTCGTCGGCCAGCCACAAATACGCTGGCACGGGTGCGGCAGCTTCACGCCCAAGGGTTTGACTGCATGGTTGATGGCAGCGTGAGTTTGACCCGTTTGCCCTCGCTGTACGCAGCTGGTGCACGCAGTTTTGTGGTTGGTTCCCGGATTGTCCAGGCCAAGGATCCACAGGCCACTGAGGCGCTGTTCCACGTTCAACTGCGCGCCCTCGCCTCGATCCACGGGGCCTGATATACTACCCGTACCTATGCCTTCTCGACGGTATGACATTGTGACAGTCGGCGCAGCCACACGCGACGTCTTTCTGCCTGTTGGTGAGCAGTGGATTCGCCGCACGCGGTCGGGCCGTGAGTTGGTGTTTCCGCTCGGCGACAAAATCGACGTGGGAAATTTAATTTTTGAAACAGGCGGAGGTGCTACGAACACGGCAGTCGGTTTTACGCGCTTGGGTTTTCGCACGGCGTTTGTGGGCCGCATCGGCAGCCACGACACGCGGGGCCACGCGATTGTTGAGACATTGAAACACGAAGGTGTGGATACCTCGCTCGTGATCCGCGACCCCCGCCGCATGACTGCCTACTCGCTGATCATGTTGACCCCCAAAGGCGAGCGCACGATTTTTGTGCAGCGTGGCGCGTCAGCCGAATTTCGCGTCAATGAAATTCCCTTCTCACGCATGCAGGCGAACTGGTGGTACATTACGTCGCTCTCCGGCAACATGCCCGTACTCCGCGCACTCATCGGACAAGCACGGCAGCGTGGCATTCACATCGCCTTGAACCCAGGCGCTGGCGAGTTGTCGCAAGGCTGGGCGAAACTCATGCCTTTACTGCGTCACGTCGACATTACTTTTGTGAATGATGAAGAAGCTCGCACGCTGGCTGGCCCTCGCGGCAAAACAGATGAGCATGCGTTTCGTGCGTTGTGTTGGAATCTCCCGGGATTGGTTGTGGTGACGCGCGGTTCACGCGGCGCATCGGTGTGTGATGCTGAACGCCAGTATATTTCCCAGACGCACCGCATCGCGCTCGTGAATACCACCGGGGCAGGGGATGCCTTTGGCTGCGGTTTCCTGGCCGGGTATATCAAGTCCGAGGGCGACATTGTCCGCTCACTCCAATCAGCTACGGCGAATTCCGAGTCCGTCATTCAACACCTGGGTGCAAAAGCCGGCCTGCTCAACCGTTTCCCGTCACCAGCAAATGCCGCGCGCGTAATTGTTCATCGGTTTCCAACGCAATGACGCACCAACGTTTTTTCATGTCGACGTTTTCTATTTTGGGAGCAATTTTTTTTGTCGCGTCCACGACTCATGCGCAAACGTATGTGTCGCGGCGGCTTGATGGCGTCGTCGTGTCGCAAAAAAACAGCAACCTTTGGCCGAGCGCCGTGATGGTTGATAATGATCCTCGCGCCCGCCCGCAGGCTTCATTGAACAACGCATCAGTGGTGTATGAGACTTTGGCTGAAGGCGGTATTCCGCGGTTCATGGCCATCTTTGCCAAGCCGGGAGTGAAGGCAATTGGCCCGGTCCGCAGCATTCGCCCGTATTTTGCAGAATTGGCCGCTGAGTACAAGGCACCGGTGTTCCATGCCGGTGGCAGTAAAGACGGACTCTCACGGCTCAAGCAGCTCAAACTTTTGGACATGGACGCCCTGCGCAAACCTGGCGCAAAGTATTTTTACCGTACTGATCGATCAAACTCGACCTTTAATTTGTTTACGAATGGCACACGGGTGAATCAGGCATTGGCGACTGCGGGCTTAACCAAACGCACGCCAACCTATGAGCCGTGGCTTTTTGAAACAAAATCCCGGCCCAAGACGCTGCCCAACAAACAAAAACCCCTTACGATCGATTTTCGTTCTGGCGCAAGTTTTGTGACGCAGTATCGCTACGATCGCCCCTCAAACAGTTACCGGCGTTACATTGGCGGCAAATTGCACGTTGACCGCCTGACGAAAAAACCCGTGGTCGTGAAAAACGCCGTGATCATGTTGGTGCCCAAAGAAAAAGTGTTGGACGCCAAGAAGCATTTGAAAATCAACGTGCTGGGTCGCGGCAAAGCGATTCTCCTTAAGGATGGCCGCGCCGTGACAATCCGCTGGAAGAAACTCACACCCGGCCAGCGCCTGACGTTCACCACCAGTAAAGGCGACCCCATTAAATTCCGGCCCGGCGCAACGTGGATTGAAGTTGTCCCGCAAGGCAAGCGCGTGACTATCGGCTGATATGGCATTTTCCCTTCGCGCGAAACGGCTGGACATTGCAACAGGCGGCACGAACATCGTGGTGCTGCGGGGACGCGACGCGGAAAATTTTGGCATTCTCCCCGGCGACAAATTAGAATTGTCGTGGGATGGGCAGAAGCAGGTCGTCACCGCCGACATCAGCCACAATGCGGTTCAACACGGGGAAATTGGCCTCTTCAACGAGTTGTGGAAAGGCAAGAAGTTGCACGAGGGCGAAGCCATTATGGTGGCAGTGCTGTCGCGCCCGGTTTCCGTGCAGGCCATTCGCAAGCGTTTGCTCGGCAAACCGGTCTCTGACGCAGAGATTGATTCGATCATCACCGACATCGTCAATGGTCGGCTGGGTGAAGTGGAAACAACGTATTTTGTGGCAGCCGGATTTTTGCACCCCTCACCGCCGCGCGAACTCGTTGCTCTGACGCGCGCCATGGCAGCCTCAGGAGAACAATTTCATTGGGCCAGCAAGCGCGTTGTTGACAAGCACTCAGTTGGCGGCGTGGCGGGAAATCGTACGACCATGGTGGTGATTCCGATTGTCTCGGCACTGGGCCTGACGATTCCGAAAACGTCATCACGGGCCATTACCTCGCCAGCGGGCACTGCTGACACCATGGAGGTCTTGGCGCCGGTGAGTTTCGACGCCAAAGAAGTGCGCCGCATCGTCAAGAACACAGGTGCCTGTTTGATTTGGGGCGGGGGACTGGCCATTGCTCCGGCTGATGATTTGATCATCCGCGTGTCCCGGCCGCTTTCGCTTGAACCCTACGACAAAATGCTCGTGAGTATCATGGCCAAGAAGGTAGCCATGGGCGTGAAGACGTTGGTGATTGACATGCCCATTGGCCATTTGACGAAAATTCCCAATCGCAAAACTGCCAACATCCTGGCAAAAAGATTCGTGTGGTTAGGCAAGCAGTTTGGCATGCGGGTCCAGGTTGAAATTTTGGAGGCTGAGGAGCCGGTGGGCCGCGGGGTAGGACCGGCGCTTGAAGCCCGTGATGTGTTGCGCGTGTTGCAGCAAAAGTCGTTGCGGCCCATGGACTTGGAGGAAAAATCCATCCACCTTGCCGCGGTGTTGTTGGAGCTCTCGGGTGCCACGCGAGCGGGTCGTGGGGAAGCTCTGGCGCGTACAACCTTGAAATCCGGCGCGGCCTGGAAGCAAATGCAAAAGATCATTGCAGCGCAAGGCGGTAACGCTCGAATCGATTCCGACACCATCACACTCAGCGCCTTTACGCGACGCATCACCGCCGAACGAGCCGGGCGCGTGGTCCATG
>Ga0265292_1000987_pt1 | contig 28894 bp, 28 predicted proteins | sample Munlanlewell296A_FD_189080 | JGI IMG/M metagenome (GOLD analysis project Ga0265292, IMG submission 189080) | Leachate microbial communities from a municipal landfill in Southern Ontario, Canada - Leachate well 296A | ecosystem: Engineered > Solid waste > Landfill > Unclassified | place: Canada... | reverse complement strand
GATTCAAGTTACTATTTGTGTGGGAACGAACAGATGGTTTTGGGTGTTAGCGCACAGCTGGCGACGCAAGGCATTGTAGCTGAGAAAATTCACCACGAAAAGTTTTATTAAGGTCAGAGTCAGACTAAAATTTCAGCCAGATTTTTAGATACTCGCTGTCTGAAGTAAATTCGTCTCAAAGGTTCTAACTAGAGCCTGCTTTCGGCCTTGGTTTTGAAGGGCTATTTCAACTAATCTATCAATTAGAAGTGGATACGGCAGACCGCTGGGTTGCCATAAATAAAAACTCATGCTGCCTGGGATGGTATTTGGTTCAGTTAGAAAAATTTCTTCAGTTGAAGGATTGGCAAAAAAATCAATTCTAATTACACCTGTGAAGTCGAGAATTTTAGCCACTTGAATCGCGGTAGCTTTAATTTTTTCGTAGGTACTAGAGCTGATTGGAGCTGGAATTCTTCGGCTAGCACTAGCCATACCAGATTTCTTGCCCCCAGCTCGCTGATATTTATCGGCAAAACTCAAAAATTCATCTTTTTGCAGCGGTTGCTCAGCTACAGAAACTTGAGTAGCTAAACCATCAGCTAGAACGGAAACATTAATTTCTAGGCAATCAGTGACAGATTTTTCAACTAAAATTCTGTGGTCAAACTGACCGGCAAGTTCAATCGCGGCTTCGATTTCAGTTAGCTTTTCAACTCTAGTGATGCCAATACTTGAACCTGAATTAGCTGGTTTAATAAACAAAATTTCCCCTAGTTTAGCTAGTTCAGCTAGCCAATAAGCTTTGTTTGAAGCCCAGTCTTCTAACGTAAACCAGATATAAGGTGTTTGGCTAATCCCCTCGGCTTTTAAGATTTGGCGAGTTACGATTTTATCGAAAGAAATTGCTGAACTGAGCACGCTTGGTCCTTGATAAGGAATTCCGGCCACATCCAACAAACCTTGGACGCTACCACTTTCGCCAGTGGTGCCATGGAAGCACAAAATGGCGACATCGATGGGCTGGATGGAGGTCGGATTCAGCGAAAGTTGAAATGGTTTTAAGTCAGCGGGAGAAAAAACATTGGCGGTTTTAAAATACTCAAGACTTTTAATTTGATCACCCGTCCACCATTGGCCAGATTTATCGACATAAATGGCTGTGATGTCATATTTAGACTCATCAACGTGCTTAATAAGTTGGAGGCCGGTAATGATGGAGACTTCGTGTTCAGCTGAAACTCCGCCAAACATGACTCCGAGTTTTAATTTTGACATATTTTTTTAAACCTATTTATATATTTCTGGTAGATTATTTTCGAATAAAATAATGCTGTTAGGGATGATTTTATCTTTGAGAGCTAAAATCGCCGCTTCCTGAGTCTCGGCTAAAAAGATTCTATCATGTTTGCCGCCAGCCTTAAGCCAACCGCGTTTAATGGCGGCTGCATCAATTGAATCTAAAATAGCTAGGTAGTCGCAGTTATCAACTAATTGCTCTCCAAAAGCTTGATGAAGTTCTTGACTTGTTTCACCTAACTCAACAAACCCTGGCGTGATCACAATCCTTGAGCTGGCCGGAAGTTTTTTGAGGAGTTCTAAGCTGTGAAGGGCTGAATCTGGGTTTGAGTTATAGCCATTATCCAGAATCAACACGTTGTTATCGGCAAAAGTCGGTTCATGTCTGTGCGGTACATAAGGTGTGGCTCCCAGGGATTTAATGGCTTTCTCGGATTCGAGTCCGAGTTTATGAGCCAGCCAAAGACTGGGGAGCGAGTTAACTAACTGATGGGCTCCAAATAAAGGTGAGAAAACATGAAACTTTTGACTTGGGGTCAGAATTTCTCCCTCAGTGCCAGAACGACTTAAGCTGGCGTTGGCCAACCGCCAATGAGTGATGTCACTTTGACCATACCAGGTCCAGAGATTAGGCTGACTAATAAATGGCTTGAGTGACTCATGGAGTAAAACTGAGTTTTGGTTTTTTAAGTAATCTGCTAGCTCAAGTACGGTGGCGGCAATGGTGCCCAAATTACCCATTCGCTCTAAGTGCTGGCGGCCAACCGGGCAAACCACTCCCAGCTTAGGTTTAATGAAACGACATAATTCCAAGATATCTCCAGGATAATATTCACCTAATTCAACCAATAAATATTTATGAGTCGGCTGGAGCTGACTCAAAACAAATTGAGCGATTCCTAATGGGGTGTTAATGCTTTTAGCAGTAGCCAGGGTGGAATTGAATTGGGTTAAAACATGTTCAGCAATTTTTTTGGTAGAAGTTTTCCCATAACTCCCGGCGAAAGCAATCACAACCAAGCCCTGGCGCTTGGCTCGCCAGAGTTTTAGGCTAGCTCTGAGATAGAGCGATTGCCTAATTAACCATTCTCCGGGTTGAGTTAGGCTGGTAGCTAGTTTCAAACTATTGGTGAGACTGAAGCCAGGAAGCTTTTTTAAAAGCTTTGTCAAAAACCTAATTAATTTAAGTTTTGGCGACCAGTTTTTGGGCTCAATCAAAGTTGGATCATCTGAATGTTCACTAATCCAGCGATTGAAATATTTGAAGTCGTATTCACTTTGCTGGAGGATAGCTAGTAAGGTGGTTAAATTAGGCATGCTCAGTGGGGTGATTATAGGCAGTGCTTAAAAAGCTAGTCAATGTGGCGATAAATTTTCCGGGTTGATCAATAAATGGATAGTGTTGGCTCTGATCAAAAACAACAAACTCGTTATCAAATATGGCTCTGGCGAAAGCCTCGCCTTGAGTTAGCGGTGTAGTTTTGTCCAAAGCACCCCAGCAAATTAAGGTTGGTAGTGTAATTTGTTTTAGATTTTCGCCAATGTCTTCGCGAACTATTTGCCGCAGGATTGCCTGCAACTGGGGCGTGGCGGCTTGATAATCTGTGCCAACATCTGCTGAAGCTAAGACTTTTCTTTTTAAGATTGATGGAATAGCCTGTTTAATGAAGCGAGGTAGCAGACCACTGAGTGAATACGAAAGTTGTTCCTTAGGGGTTAGCGGCGCTGGCAGTCCAGCTGAATCTATCAGGACGATGCCTTTTAGCTGCAGATTAGCATCTGCAAGTTCTGATTGACCCTGAGTGGCAGCCAGTAAAGCGGCGATTTTACCGCCAAAAGAATGTCCGGCCACAACCACTGGCTGGTTGCTAATTGTTTGACTTAAAAAATCTTTTAGCCAGATTAAATAATCCAAACTATCCCAGGCCCTTTTTTTAGGGTTGAGTCCTGGCAGATCTGATTTGCCGAAACCTGGTAGATCAGGAATAATAACTTGGTAGTTTTTTGAAAGCTCAGTTATGATTGGTGAAAAAATCTCCCAGTTACAGCCCCAACCATGAAGCAAAACCAAAAACTGGCCTCTTCTGCCTAATTGGTTGTAATGAGTGCTAATACCAGCTGAGGAAATCTGCATTATAATGGCTCAATTGTATCAGCCAGCGAGACTAAATATGACCACCAACCCAACCAACACTCCGAGTTCTAGCCCAGTCAGTGCGGCTCAGGCAACCCCAGATGAATTGGTAAAGATGATCGGCCAATATAAAGTGATTATTACTCGGCCAAAATGCATCGGAGCAGCCAGCTGTGTGGCAATCTCTCCTGACGTGTTTGTTTTAGATGAAAAAATGTTAGTCGAGTTTGTTTCTAGTGAAAATCCCTCTACCGCCGAACTTCTTTTAGCAGCTCAGAGTTGTCCTACGGCTGCCATAGAAATTATTGATACAGTTTCTGGTCAAAAACTTTGGCCACTTGGCTAAAATCAGCATTCCAATCAGGATTATTTGGCCTTCCCATTGACAAAGCCTGGGTTTCGTTGAGAATGAGATAGTTAGATAGATTTTGACTGCCCAGCAAAGTATCTTTATGAAAAAAACCACCGTAGCCGCTAAGGCTACCTCTAAAAAAGTATCAATTATTTCTCAGACTGAAAAGCCTATGGCTAAAATGTTTTTGCCTTATGTTTTGCCAGCCATCGTTTTATTAATAGTACTGGGGTTGGGATATCGCTGGTATTCACTCAGAACTCAACGAGACGGTCAAGTTTCTCCTTTTGCTGAAACTGTGAATGTGGAAAATCTGACCCAGGCTGAGGCGACTAGCTTGCTAAAAGGTGTCAAAGATTTAAAAACTGCCGAGTTAACAGGCGTGGGTGATACCACCGGCCAAGCCAGATATGAAATTAAAGATGGTAAAGTTAGATTCAGTGTCAGCGCTGATTTGCCTAAGCCAAAAACTGGGGCTTATCAAGTTTGGGTAAAGGAAATTGGTTCTGAAGCTAAGAAGGAAGCCTTCAAATTAGAACTAGGAAAAGGTGGCTATATCGGTTCCGCAGCCGTTTCAGAAGCTAGTTTGCCATTTGAGTTAGTGGTGACTAACGGCGAGACACAAATTTTAAGTGGTCAGATAAACAAGTAAGGTTACCGTAGCTTTTACTCCTTGATCTGCTCCCCGAGTATGCTACGCTGTACTAAGTAATAATACCAGGCTACTCCAGATGGAGTCTGGAAGAAGGAAAGACTATGGCTAAAGCTTACGGTTACACCAACGGCAAAGGTCAAACCTATTATTTGCACACTCAAGAGGTGACTCTTAAGAATGGCAGAGTTCAAAGAATTTACTTCTTTGCTCGCGATGTTCGTGCTGGCTCACTAGAAGCTATTCCAGCCGGTTACATGGTCATCGAGACCAAGAGAACTGGTATGCCAGTTTTGAAGAAGGCTTAAGCTTTCTTAAGTTTAGAAATGTGAAACCCCGCCTGGGAAACCGGCGGGGTTTTTTGTGTAGTTTTTTTAACAAAATTAGACGGTCAAGGTATAATTTTATTATTACTAAATTAGTTTGAGTTTTATGTTTGAGGATATACTTACTAGACTGCAGCCTTTTGAGTCAACTAGACGTGAATTCGTAAAATTAGTTGAAGAGATGGCCCGATATCAGGCAATGTTTTCTGAGTCAGAATTTTTAAATTTTTTGACCCAGATAAGCTCCAAACTTAAAATAAAACCAGAAAACGTAAAGCGTGAGCCGGAATTAAGTCTGACCAGTTCCAAAGAACTAACGGCTTTTTATCAAGACAGAAACAAACATGCTTTGGGAGGTAGAGACAATACGATAATTTTTGTTTGGTTAACTCATGATCAATCAAATATAGGACCAGTGAATATTTTTAATAGAGTAGCTTGTTTACATTATCAAATTGTCAAATTTCCTCTCGGTTTTATGGCTTCAAGTTATGTTTACGAGAACCAGCCGCAACCTTATGAGGCCGGTTTAAAAATTCCCAGCTAATTCTAATTGAGTCGAGCCAGTATCCAATTTGAACATCTCAGACTTGGCGTATAATGCTCTAAATTTGGATTTTTTAAATTTCCAAGGAAAGCAAATATGAGTGGTGGCGAACAATTAGCTGAAATGGATGCAATTCTTAGTTCAATAATTATGATGCGAGAACTTAAAAAAGAAAGTTTTTCTGAAACTGAAATGTTAGAGTGCGTTAAATTAGCAGCAGAACAATTAGTGGCCGCCACCTCGGAATTTCCGGCAGAAGTTTTGCCAGATGCTAGTTCAATCACAAGCCCGGCTGCAGCCGGAAAGCATTTTTTAGCTGGTGAAACTCCTGGCCAAGGTTATCTACTTTGGTTAACCCAAGCGGGCGCGACAGTAACTTTAGTTTATCAAAGTGTCTCTTGGCCGGTTGGGGTGGGACAAAAAGTTAGTTAATTTTTTTTATGTTAACTCCCACGCAAGAGCTGGTTTTTGTCAGGTTGAAAACTTTGCTTGATCCTGAGCTGGGGGTTAATTTAGTCGATTTAGGATTGATCTACGATGTCGAAATTGAGAATCCCGCTTCGATGACTAGAATTTATGTAAAAATGACCTTGACTTCTCCAGGCTGCCCTTTAGCCTCAGTTTTTGAGCCGATGATCAGAGATGCTTTGCACGATTTAGTCATCGATGCTGACGAGGATATAACAGTTGAGCTGACCTTTGATCCACCCTGGACACCTGATATGATGGATGAAGGCGTGAGGCTGGAATTAGGGCTTTAAAAATTACTCGAAAAACTAAAATTTATGACAATTTATCTAGGTGCAGACCATCATGGCGTCGCTTTAAAACAGCAACTCAAAGTTTGGTTGACTGCCACTGGCTATAAGGTGATTGATTTAGGCGCGGAAACTTTAATTCCAGATGATGATTATCCTGTTTATGCTCAGAAAGTGGCTCAGGCGGTGGTGGGTGATTTAGAGCATCGCAAGAAAGCTATTGGTTTACTATTTTGTGCTTCTGGTGGGGGTGTGACTATTGCCGCCAATAAATTGGCTGGAGTTAGAGCGGTGGAAACTTACGATGAAAAATCAGCTAAGCACGCTAGAAAAGATAATGATGCCAATATTGCCTGCTTATCAGCTGATTGGCTCTCTTTAGATGAGGTTAAATTGATAGTGGCGACTTTTTTAGCTGAACCTTTCAGTCAGGCAGAAAGACATGTTCGGAGAATTGGTCAAATAGCCGCTTTAGAGACTATTAATTAATTATTATAGAAATTTATGCCAGTATATCCAACTATTTTAACAGATGACGAAGCTGTACTTCAGGACCAATTAAATCTTTGTCAAGACATGCCTGATTTAGAGGCGGTGCAAATAGATTTAATCGATGGGGATTTTGTGGATCATCACACTGTTAAACTCCAGGCAGTAGTCGAGGCAGAAAAGTATGAACTTCCCCTAGACTTTCACCTGATGGTCAATGAGCCTATGGATACTGTTTGGGAACTAATTGAATGGAAAGATCAACTTAATATTCGAACTGTAATTGCTCAGATTGAACGCATGACTTATCCATTGGACTATATGTCAGAGCTAAAAAAGCATGATTGGAAAGTTGGCTTGGCTTTGGATATTTACACACCTTGGGAAGAAATTGATCCAGCCTGGTTAATTGATGTCGATATGATTCAGCTCTTGGGTGGGCCGGCTGGAATCCAGGGTCAGGCGCTGCATGATCAAATTTGGCCAAAACTTAAAGAAGTCAACAAAACTTTGACAGAATTTTATGCCACTTCGGCATTTAAAACCGCTGCTGTCAAAAAACCCATCGAAATTACTGTAGATGTTGGAGTTGATTTTGAAACCGCCCCAAAGTTGATAGCCGCTGGAGTCAGCGGTTTAGCAGTAGGCCACGTGCTTTGGAAGGCCGATGACACAATTGAAGCTTACAAACAGCTTCAAGATCTATTAATTCCAGAAAATTAATTCAATAGCCAAAACTTCGAAAGAAAAATATGAATAATGCCACTGTAAAAATTAAACTGCCAGAATTAAAAAAAACTTGCTCATTAAAGCGAATCGCGATTTTTGGGGGAGCTGATATCGACGATAAGCACCCGCTTTATCAGGAGGTATTTAATGTGGCCAGATATTTGGCTTATAACGACAAGGTTGTGGTCGATGGCGGCGGTCCTGGTGTCATGGCGGCGGCCACTGCTGGAGCGGAGTCAGCCGGGGGTGAGACGTTGGCGGTAACTTTTTATCCCACAGACATGCCTAATTTTGAAGGCAGGTTTGGCGAAAATTTAGTCGATAAAGAGATAAAAACTGCCAACTATATTGAAAGAATGTTTGGTTTGATGCAGCATGCTGACGCTTTTGTATGTTTTCAAGGTGGCACTGGCACGCTGAGCGAGTGGGCGACGGCTTGGTTATTAGCTCACCTTTATTATGGTAATCACAAACCCCTTATCTTGTATGGCGAGTTCTGGTATGAGCTAATGAGAGTTGTGAATGATAATTTTTTTATTGGTGAGTCTGAAAAAAAGGTTTACAAAATTGCCAGAAATGAAGTCGAATTAATTGCGGCCTTGGGCGAGTTTGAGGCTGAACTGGAAAGTCGCTGCGAGTTACCTAAAACTGTAAATTAATTTGATTTTGAATGAGCCAGTTGCATCTGGAACCAGATTTTGCGTACAATGGATTAGCTAGATGGCTTTTAGTTGTTTAGCTGCCCACTATGTTTCAAGTTATTACCATTGGCTCAGCTTTGGTGGACGTTTTTGTTCACTCTAAACATTTTCAATCCAGACCCAGCCAGGATGGACAGCTGCTTTGCCAGTTGTATGGAGATAAACTAGAGGTCGAAAGCTTCAGAGTTTATTCTGGTGGCGGGGCTTCAAACACGGCTGTAGGTTTACAAAGACTTGGTTTTCAAGCCGGAATTATCTGTGAGCTTGGGAGAGATGATTTTGCCCAGATTGTTCTGGGTGACTTGAGACGGGAGCGGGTTTCAACGCAACTCGTGATTGCAGAAAAAAAAGAACAAACTGGCGGATCAGTGGTTTTAGTTGGTGAAGATGGGGGGAGAACTGTTTTAGTTCATCGAGGCGCCTCGTCTCAGCTAGATCCTTATGATTTATCACCATTTTGGTTGTCACAAACCAGGTGGGTGCATCTTTCGAGCATTTCAAACCGATTAGAAACTTTACAGCGCCTATTTAGTTTGCTCAAACATAATCGTGAGGTTGGTCTGTCTTGGAATCCAGGCAAGGGTGAGTTAGAACTAATTAAAACTGGCCAGCTGAAGCCTAGCGATATTCCCTGCGAAATATTTTTTGTGAATGAAGAGGAATGGGCAATTGTCCAGGTTCAGCAATCAGAAATATTGAAGTCATTTAATCAAGTCATTGTGACCGCTGGAGCGAAAGGTGGTAAAGTTTATTTAGCTGGTCGGCCAGCCTGGCAGTTTACCGGGGCAAGTCAAATTGCTGTGGACGAGACAGGAGCAGGAGATGGGTTTGTTTCTGGCTACTTAGCTGCCCACTTGTTAGCTCACCCACCTCAGACAGCTATCGTTTGGGGAGTCAAAAATGCTAGTTCTGTTGTGAGCTATTATGGTGCAAAATTAGGTCTACTAGATAGACAGCGATTGTCACAAGCAGTGACTGATAATCAAATAGAATTGAAAAATATTAACCAATCTTAAAATTATGTTGAAAAAATTTAAATTTCTCTTAGTCAGCCTGCTAGCCGTTTTTGGAGTTGGCTTGGTGACGTTAACAACCAGTGTGCAGGCAGCTGGGTTGACCTTGGATAAAATTGGTACCAGTGTTACGACTGGAAAAACTTTTACAAGCTGGACATATACTGATGTCAATCCAACTTTCGAAGGTATGGCTTCAGCTGGTTCAGAGGTAAATATTTTGATCAATACTTATTCAAGTAAAGTTACTGCTGATGAGGCAGGGATTTGGACTTTTTCGCCTGGTGGTGTTTTGAGCGGTGACCATTCAATCTCGATTACATCGGAAGGTCAAACTATTTCATTTACTTTGACAATTGGAAATGATTCGGCTGCGGCAGCGGATTCATCTAGTTCCGCAGAAGCTTCAGCTACAGATAGTGCGGAAGTTTCAGCTGAAACTTTGCCAAAAACTGGCGGTATGGGTATGACATTAACATTACTAGTCTTTGGGGTGGCTGTGTTGGGTTTTGGTTTGATGAGTTGGTCAAACATGAAACTGACTAGTTTGGCAAATAACTTCGAATCGGACCAAACATAGTCTTATGTCAGATACCCAGACCTTACTTCAGCAAGAAATTGATGAACTCAAGGCAAAAGTTAAGAACATAACTTTGCCTGATGAAATGTTACGGAAAGTTTCCAAGGAGTTGGTCGCACTCGAGCGGAGTATCGAACTAGGTAGCTATGATGAAAAATACGAGAAGGTTTCCAGATATATTGACTGGATTTTACGAATTCCTTGGACGGCTGAAACACCAGATAACCTAGACATCACTAGAACCAGAGAGATTTTTAACAAGCACCATTTTGGGATGCAAGAGGTCAAAGATAGATTTCTAGAATATGTTTCGATTTTAAATTTGAGAGCTAAGCAAGATCCGAATTCAGAATTTAGAGCTCCAATTTTGTTGCTAGTTGGTTTAGTTGGTACTGGTAAAACAACTTTCGCTTACTCGTTGGCAGAAGCTTTAAATAGAAAAATTGTCAGAATTCCATTTGGAGGCTTGGCTTCAGCTAGAGAATTGAGAGGGAGTTCTAGATTGTTGTTGGGGGCGGAGCCGGGTAGAGTTGTAAAGGGTGTTTGTGAGGCTGGGGTTAGAAACCCAGTTATTTTGTTAGATGAAATTGATCGGGCCACAGAAGAAACAAACATGGATATCATGGGCGTCTTGGTGGAGTTGCTTGATCCAGCCCAAAACAATGCTTTCGTTGATACTTTTGTAGATTACCCAGTGGATTTAAGCCACGCTATTTTTATCGCTACAGCCAACAATACTGTTAAAGTTGCTACTGCTGTTTTAGACCGGATGGAAAAAATCACCATGCCGTCATACTCAGATCAAGAAAAAATTGTCATTGCTCAAAAATATATTTTACCCAAACTATTATCAGATGCTGGCTTAAGACCTGGCCAATTGCTAATTGATGAGGCAGTATGGGCCAAGATTGTTAGACCACTCGGTTTTGATGCAGGCATCAGAACGCTGCAGCGAACGCTCCAGGGAGCGGTCAGAAAAGCTGTCAGAATTATTGTTGAGCGGGGTTTCAGTCAGGTATTTATTACAGTTGAAAACTCGAAGATTTTCTTGCCTACCTATTAAAAAATAAGCTATAGTAATATTGTACTCATTTGCTCGAAAGTTTTATGACGGATAACTCAACTCAATCTCAACCACTTCAAAATTCAGGTCAAGTTGTTCAGCCAGCGAGTGATACTTCATCAGCTACTATAGCTTCGGCAACAGATAGACTTGAGGCCTTGTTAAAAGATTTGCAATCTAGTGATGCCGCAGCAACGCCAGCCCAAGCTGTGGTTCAACCCACAGTTGAGCAGCAGCTCCAGGGTAATTCTCAATCAGATTTTAATTCCTATGACAAAATGATTCAAAAAATTAGTCGAAAATACAGTCAAGGCAAGCCAAGTCTAACTGAATTGCTTCGGGTTTTTGAGTCAGGTTCGGATGCTGAACTAGAGACTGTCCAGCCAAATAGAGTTGTTGCGGCTGAGCCTGCGGCTCCAGTTGAGAAATTAACTAGTCAGCCAACCAATCAGTCTGACTCCGCTCCTGTTGGCCATGATTGGTCGAAATGGGAACCAATTGAACAGCCAGCTGAAGAGCAACCCATCAAATTAAACACTGAGGCAGCTGCTTCTGCGCCAGTAGAACCAGTATCTAAAGTTGCTGAAGTTGCTAAGCCAGAAAGTGGCGACTTGAAAATGTTTATGAATAGGCTATCTGGAAATTTGAAGAAATTCGGTAGATTAAAAATTGTTGATTTTAATGTCGTTACCTAGTTTGGATCTTAATCTAAAAACAGCCGAGCTTAATAAAATTTTGGTTGAATTGCAGTTGCTGGCTGAGGCTGGCAAATTACCTCTAGGTTCTAATGCTAGCGATATTGTTCCCGGAGAAGGTATTGAGTCTGCCAAAATATTTTTAATTGGCGAGGCTCCAGGTTTTCATGAGTCTCTAGAGCATCGACCGTTCGTGGGTGTCTCCGGAAAATTACTTAGAAAAACCCTTTCGGCTGTAGGAATTTTGCCAGAAGCAGCTTATATCAGCAATATCGTCAAAGTCAGACCGCCCGAAAACCGCGATCCAACTCCAGAAGAAATCTTGGCGTTTAAGCCATTTTTAGATCGCGAAATAAATTTAATCCAGCCGGAACTAATTATTACTTTAGGTAGATTTAGCATGGCCAAGTTTTTACCCGAAGTAAAAATTTCTCAAGTCCACGGTAGATTGCATCGAGTTAAATGGGCGGGAATTTGGCAATTTGTTTTGCCGATGTACCATCCAGCCGCGGCACTGAGATCAACTCAAATGAAAAATTCATTTTTAGCCGATTTCGAAAAACTCCCCAAGATAATGACTTGGTTGGCGGCGCAAGCAGATCTGCAAAAGTTGGCTTTGGAGATTAAAGCTGAGCTGATGTGAAATACTTTGGCATGATAGGATAACTTAATGAGTTGGTTTTTGTTGTTATTACCCTTAATCTTGATAGTTAGCTCTATTTTGATTTACAGATTTGTTGGCCGGGGTGAGGTGTTGCATTTCGATATTGTCCAATTTTTTTATGCATTCGTATTTACGCCGATGGCGTTTGTTTGGATGAAGGTTTTATTATATTTGCTCCTCAAAAACAACTTTGCCAATGGAACTTCAGATTTAAATTACCTAATGATCGATAGTGTTTTTAGCTTAATATTTTTGTATATTTTTGGTTTTGAGATGCTACATGGATTGACAAAAACGGTTAGTTTAAATGTTTCTAAAGATCCACTCTACGATATTTTTCACTATCTCGAATATTTTCATTTATGGATGACACATTTAGTCGTCTTTGGTGGCGGAATTACAACCATCACAATTTTAGGCTTAGCAAATTTATTTTTCCCCTTAGACTTAACCATGACGAAGCTAAACTTTTACCTGATTTTACTCAGTGGCTTAGTAGTTGGTGGCTTAATTTTTATGGGTATTTGGCTATCTGATCCTAAACAAGAAAAAGGCTATCACTTCATGAGAATCATGAAAGCCTTAATTGGGATTTTGTTTCTAATTCATACCATTGGCTACTTTTTAGCTCAGCCTAAATTAACTCCAGACTATTTAGTTTACTGGTGGAGTGCTATAAGCTTTACAATAATGGTTATGGCGGCGTTTGTTTCTTATAAATCTAATCGAGCCAGAAATTGGATAGAGCGATTATCAGATAAACTAAAGCATCCTGGTTTTGAATTCAGGCTGCAAATCAAATGAAGTTCGAAAGGCTTTAATTATGCAAAACTTAAGAATCATCCCTTTGGGTGGTATGGGCAATGTGACCCAAAATATGTATTTATATGAATACGATCAAGAAATCTTGATTGTAGACTGTGGCATTGGCTTTCCAGATATTTATATGCCTGGTGTCGATACGTTAATTCCAGATATTAGTTATCTACTCAAACAACTCGAAAACGGTAAGAAAATTGTGGGCATGGTTTTGAGTCATGGCCATGATGATCATATTGGGGCATTGCCATATATTTTGCCAGAATTACCAGATTTTCCAATTTACGCCTCCCCGTTAACGGCCGGGTTTGCTGAGCAGCGAATTTCAGATCGAAGTACTGAAAAGAAGATTAATGTTTTGAAAGATAGAGTGCCGGTCGCAATTGGAACTGCCTTCAAAATCATGACGATTGCCATGACTCACTCGGTACCAGATACCAAGCATGTAATTATTGATACCCCAGAGGGTGTGGTTTATCACGGATCAGATTTCAAACTTGATCCAGCTCCAGTTGATGGGGTTTTGCCAGATTTTGCGGCTGTGGAACAGCTAGGCAAACAAGGCATCATGCTGATGATGGTTGATAGTTTAAGAATTGAGCGGCCAGAGCCAGTGGCTTCTGAGTCTACAGTTGGTCCAGTTTTGGAGGCATTAATGGCCAGAACAGCTGGGAAGTTTGTGGTAACCTTGATGAGTTCACATATTCACAGAATTCAACAATTAATTAGATCGGCAGAAAAGTTTAATCGGAAAGTAGTTTTAGTTGGCAGATCAGTGGAACAGAATGTCAAGGTCTCTAGAGAATTAGAAAAATTAGTCATTCCGCAAGATATCTTGGTAGATAAAAAATATATCCAAGATTATAAGGATAACGAGCTGTGCGTTATTGTCGCCGGTAGTCAAGGTCAAGAGGGATCATCTTTAGTTAGAGCTGTTTTTGGCGAGCATCGAGATTTGCAATTAGCCACCAGAGATATGGTGGTTTTTTCTGCAGACGTAATTCCCGGAAATGAAATTCCTTATTTCAGAGCTGTAGACGAACTGGCCAGAACTGGGATTGAAGTAATTTATCCAGATATTAGTCCTGGAGTTCACCAGTCTGGTCATGCCAGTGCAGTCGAACAAATGAGATTAGTTAAATTAGCTCAGCCTAAATATGTCATGCCTATCGGCGGAGCTGACAGACACAGAGCGCTATTTAGACAAAAAGTTCAGACTGATCTTGGTTTTCCAACTGACAAAGTTTTAACTCCCGCTAAAGGTGAAGTGTTGAGCTTTAGTCATCAGACGGCCAGTATTGCCGAAACTATTGCTATCAACGCTAGGGCAGTTGATGGCTTAGGTGTGGGCGACGTGGGTCCGATAGTTTTAGCCGACAGACTTTCGCTAGCTCAGGCAGGCATGGTGGTGGTGGTTATTCCTAGACACAGTGGTGAACTAGATTTGCGCAATCTCCAAGTTGTTTCCAGAGGTTTTGTGTTTATGAAACAGGCTGATGAAGTGATTAATTTTGTCAAAGATAAAACTATTGAAATAATTAATCAGTTAGAACCGGGCGTGAAGGATGAAGACTTCAAGAAAACTATTGAAAGACGCTTGGCTCGTCGCCTCTACAAGATTATCCAACGTGAGCCAGTGATTGTAGCCACAATTCTTGATCTGTAGTAATATGGATATATGTGGTGGTTCATTCTAATTACTATCCTTCAAGCTTTTTTGCTGATTGAACTGGGATTATTGTTTTTGAAGGTGCTGGGTAATGCCAAACGATCAAATTGTTTGGGAAAATCGTGCACCTTGGTTCAGTCAGGCTACTTATTTTCTTGCAGAATGGTGGGTGGCTTGTTTATGGTTTTAGCGGTTTTTGTGAGTATGGTCAGTATTGTTGAATTTGCTGGAACAATCAAGACTTTATTCTAGCATTGACACTAGCCATAATATCCTATAATATTTAAGACAGATTATTATATTTTGTATGCCTAGGCGGAAAAAATTCAAACCGATAAAGTTAGATATTAGGCCAGAGACAACTATGTCGATTATGGCTGTGATTTTAATTCTTTTTGGTTTATTGATGGTGATTTCCTTTTCTGGTCAAGGCCAAGTTCTAAAATTTATTAATGAGTTGCTAACTCGCAAACTGGGCTTAGCTGCGTTAGTTTTTCCATTCTTAAGTATTTCAGCTGGCTTAGTCCTATTTAGAACTAAGTGGGTTTGGTCTAAGCCGCACACCTTATTGGGTGGTTTATTGCTTTGTTTTTCGATGTTGGGTTTGTTGCAAACCGGCGAGGTGGGTTTGGAAACATTTCAGAATTTGGCAAATTTACTAACTCCTTCTGGCACTTATGTCTTTTTCTCTGCAGTGGGAGTGATTGGAATTTTGGTTTTAACTCAGCTTTCTTGGAGCGAGGTGGTGGAAACTGTTGAGAAGTGGCGCCTAACAAGAGCAGCTAAAGTAGCACCAAATCAAGTTGGTTTCATCGAGCAAGGCGACCAATCTCAAGTAAAAACTGGTTTAAATTTTTCGATTCCCAAACTTTCTCTAGCTTTTGGATCCAAATCTTCGCAAATTGCTGAAACAGAAGCAACTCCAAAATATAAATCAGCCCAGGCTGATCCAATCGATAAAAAACTTATTAAACTGGCAGTTGGAGACGGCGCTTTGGGCGCTCAAGCCGCAGGTGGAAAAAATAAACTTGATTCTGCCAATGGAGTTCAGTCGACGTTTGTAGTGCCACCAATTTGGGAGTACCCGCCATTATCGTTACTATCAGATAAAGACGGTGGCAAGGCGAATCGTGGCGACATCAGGGGGAACGCGCAAATTATTGAAAATACGTTAGAGTCCTTTGGAATTAAAGCTCAAGTCAGTGAGGTTAACAAGGGCCCGGCGGTGACTCAGTATGCTTTGAAAATTACTCAGGGGACGAAAATTTCGAAAATTACTGGGTTAGCTACAGACCTAGCCCTGGCTTTGGCTGCCCCAACCGGCCAGGTGAGAATTGAAGCTCCGATTGCTGGTAAAGCTTTGGTGGGTGTTGAGGTTCCCAATCACACAGCCCAATATGTAACTTTAAGAGAAATGCTGAATGACTCAGCCATGAAGCAGCATAAATCTAAATTAGCTGTAGCTTTGGGAATTGGCGTGTCAGGCGAAAGAGTTGTGGCGGATATTTCTAGAATGCCACATTTATTGATAGCTGGTTCAACCGGGTCCGGTAAGTCAGTGGCAGTTAATGCCTTTTTGTGTTCAGTTTTATTTAGAGCTAGTCCAGAGGAGGTCAAGCTAATTTTAGTTGATCCTAAACGAGTTGAGTTGACTGGTTATGACGGTATTCCCCATTTAATGACCCCAGTTATTGTCGAGCCAAATAAAGTTGTTTCAGCCTTGAAATGGGCGACTAACGAAATGGAACAGCGCTACAAAAAACTGGCTGAAATTCACGTTAAGAATATTTCTGAATACAACGAAATGGCTGGTTTAGCTGCCATGCCAAATATCATTATCGTGATTGATGAGTTGGCCGACGTGATGTTATTTGCGCCAACAGAGGTTGAAGAAAGTATTACCAGAATTGCTCAAATGGCTAGAGCCGTGGGAATCCACTTAGTCTTAGCGACTCAAAGACCTTCCGTGGATGTTATCACTGGTTTAATTAAAGCTAATATCCCAACTAGAATTGCTTTTAACGTGACGTCGGTGACTGATTCTAGAGTTATTTTAGATAGTCCTGGAGCTGAAAAACTTTTGGGTAGAGGTGACATGTTGTATCTACCTCCAGATAGAGCTAAACCACTCCGGGTTCAAGGAACTTTTGTAAATGATCGAGAAATCAAGGCTTTAATTGAGTTTTTGAAGAATCAAGGCCGTAAGCCAGAGTATTTAGAAGAGATCACAACTAAATTTAAGGCTATGGGTGGCAAAGGTGGTGGCAATAATGCTGGTAGAGATGGTGGTGGAGGTGATGGCGGGGAAAAACATGATGAATTGTTTGCTGAAGCGGCTAGATTATTTTCAAAATACGACAAAGCCTCTTCCTCGCTGATTCAGCGAAAATTATCAGTTGGTTATGCCAGAGCTGCCAGAATTTTAGATCAACTCTATGAAGCTGGCATGGTTGGACCTGATAATGGTCCTAAACCTCGTGAAGTCAATCCAGGCAAAATCATGGAATACATTAGTAGTCTGGCTAGTATGGACGATACTAACGTCTAGGTATCTAGTTTGAGACAGTTTTTTCTTAGAGATTTTTGAGCTATTATTGAAGGATGGAATCTAATCCGAATGCCTCAAATTCAACCACTTCAGCATCTCCAGATATAGTTGCTGCCCAGACAGAAATGGTTCAAGGATCTAAATCAAAAAAAGTTTCAGGCTGGATGGTGGGATTTCTGGTTTTAATTATTGGTGTCATTATTGGGTTTGGGACCAGAAGTTACTTGGCTGGACCAGAAGTTAGTTTGTTACCTCAATTGGCAGACCAGGCTTTGGAATCTAATCCAGATTCACCTCAAAATTTAGATCAACTAGAAAGCTCTAAACCCAATCAAGTTGAGTTTTTTTCAACCCCAGATACAAAGCGAAAATCTTTCCCGGTTACAAAAGATGGTTTACTGCGGTTGGTTTCAGTTGTTCCTGGAGATCTGGTCATAAAATATCCTGAAGAAGTCTCCTATGGTAACGGGGCTTTGGGGTTAGGTGAAAGTGATCCACTCAGCTCTCCAGATATGTCAAAAGTCGCTTTGGTCACCAAAACTGGCCAGTTGCGAATCATTGATAGTGAAGGGAAGTCTGTGGCTCACATTGGCGAAACTTTAAAAGTGGACTATATTTCAGGTTGGTCACCAGATAATCAAAAATTACTCTTTCATGTCAGAACCGCTAAAATTTCGAATACAATTTTCCCAGAAGGACCGGTACCACCAGAATTAATTGACCAAAATCCAAAATTTCTAGCTGGGGCGGGAGCTGAAGGCTTTTACGTTTTAGATTTGGGCGGTCAAAAAATTGACTATTTGGCCCCAATTAATGATGCTAGTTTTTTGTCATGGATCGATGCGAAGCAGCTTTTGGTGACAGTTAAAAATTATGGCCAAGGTCCTGAAGTGGCTGTGGCCTTTAATATTGAGACATATCAAGCTAACTCCAGTGAATATAAAGATACTTTCAAGGATTGGTTTGGGCCACAGATGAGTTTTGGTCAGGATGGGAAAAAATGGGCGATCACTTTACATTCGCCAAATAGTGTTGGAGCTGATAGCTCAGCCACAATTATTTTGGCAGATTTTCCAGCTAGATCAGGGGTGACTTTGGAGACAGGAAAATTTGCCTATATTCAAGGCCCAAGAATTTCTCCTGACTCAAAAAAGGTGATTTATCGTGCTATTGATGAGGTCAATGGTCCAAATTTTGTCCAATTTTATGATGGAACCCAAGCTAAAAGACTGTTTGAAGGCATTCCGCTCAGATGGATCGATAACAAATCTTTCTTATACGCAGTTTTCAGTCCTAACTATGCCTCAAACTTAGCCATGGCTCAAACCTACTTCAAGTATGATTTAGTTACTGGCCAATCAATAGAATTACTCAATCTTGCCAACGCTCAATAGGTAGACAAAAAAGCCCGGGCAATAACCCAGGCTAAAACTGTGGAGATGAGGGGCAGTGAACCCCTGTCCGTAAACACAGTCAAAAGCAAGTTCTCCAGACGTAGTGATCTTTTTGGTAATGTTTTGAGGGGTAAAGTCACAAACCGACCACAAAACACCTGAGCCAATTTCTCTAGCTAAAGGCGAGGCTCAAGTCACCTAAAGCTGACACACTGATTGTTTTGTCACCCAGAGTTAACCACCAGTGAGAATTGGACTCTGAATGCCGCTAACGGTTTGACTAAGCAAGCTTAGGCAAGCACAGTAGCTGGAGCTGCAAAAGCTAAAGCCACTTCTTCGGCTAGGCCGTTGAAGAAAGATTTTACTTGAGCAACTTTAGTGCGAACGATGTTGGCACTTAATTTTTTTGATTCTGTTTAACATCGGTGAATCAACGATGGTCTGCACTTACTAAAGAGCGGTCACGTCAAAGCAATTACATCCCCATGACGAGAGAGTTCATTATATCAGGTCTGCCTAGGTTTACTGGCCATGGGCTATGGCTAAGCCATGAACTTCCAAACAGCCAGCGGTTTTGAGCGGCAAACTCACGGCATTTAAGGTGGAGCCGGTAGTGATGACGTCATCAATTAGGAGAATTCGTTTAGTCTTTAACCAAGTTAGATTTTCAGATTTGTTAAACATTGGCGTCAGCTGAAACATTTCATTAAGATGAGTTAGTCTAGTCTCCTTGTTAAGGACTTGAGCCTGAGGTGATGTGGCGGCTATTTTTTGAATTAAATTGCCGCAGGGCAAAGCTAGTTTTTTAGCTAAGGCTCTAGCAATAATTTCTGATTGATTAAAACCCCGCCATTTTTGTTTAGTGGCGTGAAGCGGCACCCAAGAAATAAAATCAACTGGGGGTGGTCGAATAACATCTAGCACCCACTCACCCAACCACTGGCCAATAGCTGGGTATTTTTTATATTTTAAAGCTTTAATTAGCTCTCGCATGGGTGATTGAAGATAAGTAATGGCTTGGGCTCCGTTTAGAGCCATTAAGCTAGCATCGAGCTTAATAGGGTTGGGAAAAAATTCAATATCAGCTAAGCAAAATTCACATAACCAAGCACCAACTTTGCCACAAGCCTGACAAATGGGTGGAAAAATAAATCGCCAAAAATTCATTTAAATTAGTTTAACTCGCAAAGCTTACATTTAGCTGAATTAAATCTCAAAATTCTTTGATTGAGATGCTTGCACCAAAACCTAAGTTTGAAGACTTCCCAACATTCTCGAAAGGGTTGCAAAACTTGGCCGATTTTGAGGAATATGATTTAGACACTGATCAGCAATTTGGTTAAGTGCTTGATATTTTAAGGTTGCTATTGTTTCACAATGCGCTAGTAGGTCAGTAATTAAGTAGCCAAATGCAGCCACTTCGATTGAAGCTTTAATTGTAGATTCTGGTTGAGTTGAAAAAGAGGCTGCCCCAAAATCAGCTAAGAAAATTTGACCTGCTTGATTGACTAAAATATTGTGGGCGTAAAGATCGCCGTGGGTAATACCCTTTGTTTGGAGCATGGCGCAGGTATGGCTAACTTCAAACAAAAGTTTCGAAATAAAATCGAGCGAGAACTTCGCCTCATTAGTAAAGGTGTCTCTATAGCAAGTTTCAAAGTTTGGTGGCAAGCCAAGTTTTTTAAAATCAGGCTGGATTAACTGCATAATTAAGGCCTTTTGATGATTAGGAGCTGCCTTGATTTCACCAATGGTTTTGATCACAGCTGGTTGATCGCCAATTGCTAGGTTAATTTTGATCTCATCAGCTGGGTAACCATCACTGGTAATTTGATTGCCATAGATTTTAACTGCCACAACCTGTCCAGTTGATAAGATTTCAGCATTGTAAACTTGGTTTTGGGCGCTTTCGCCAATTTTTTCACCTAATTTTAAATCGTTCCAAGAAAAAGACTCTGGCTTGAATTGATTTAAATTTGGCTCGTAGGAGTGGGGGTTGCCGGCATCAGAATACCATGCCAAAGTTGGGAGTTTTGCTAAAAGCCTTAGAGGTGACGCGGAGAATTTGTTGGCTGAAATTCTCAAGAGAGCTAATTTTTTGCAATTACTAATTGTTTCAGGTAAATCTGTAAGTTGATTTCCGGCTAGGAGCAATTTCTGCAAATTAGTACATTGGCCAATGGCTGATGGCAGTTTTTCAATTAGGTTGTCAGTTAGGGTTAGCCAGCGCAATTTTTTGGGGAGAGACTGGTCAGGAATGGTGGTAATTTTGCATGATCTAGCACCAATAATTTCTAAATTGGGTAATTGGCCTAGCACATCTGGCAGACTGGTAAAATCATTGAATGATAGAAAACAAACTTTAAGAGCCTTAAAAGCTTTAAAATCTAGTGGCAATTCAGTTAGCTGGCCATTTGAGATGTCTAAAATTTCAATTTCGGCCCCAAAATCATAAATTTCGGGAAATTTGGTTAGGCCAGAGAGCTTTAAAAATTTAGTTTCATAGTTATAACTAAAATTAAGCTTAGGATTTAAAACTCGGTCAGCCTCGAGGATTTCAAAGATTTTTTGGATAGAGTCAGAATTAGAATTTCCCTGGTTCATAACTACAGTGTTATGACACACTTTGAATTACATAGAAACAATTAAATTTTCTTATAAGTTGGTTGAATTGTGGTGGTAAAACTATTTAAAATTAGGGACAAGGTCTGAAACTGCAGTTTGGACCTGATCTGCCAACATATGAACCATTGGGGCATTTTTTAACATCATCCGAGCATCTAACTAAATTGTCCGTTGGAAATTTTTCTCGACTAAAAGTTGTGGGAGACGGGGTGAGAGTGACGATGGGAGGATTGATGGTTTTTTCCTGATTTATTACTTCGGAAGCGGCTGGCGAAAAAAGCCGCTGGTAACTTAGGGATAGCCCACCCTCAATTAAACCTAAAACTATCAAAATTAAAAATAAATTTAGCCAGAAGTTGCGGCTGAGATGGTTTGGCATATTTCAAATCTAAAGTTCTGATATTATTATAGATGGTAATATTGATACCACCTAGGTGAGCTATGCTGTTAGGCAGTTCTTACCAAAGTTTTGAATGTTGAAGAGTTTGGTTGGAAAACGAGTTTGGTTTTGGTTACTTGTCATCATTTTCTTGGCTGGTTTTTTTGGAAATACGTTGGCTAATTATCAGCTAGTGTTAGTCAAGCCAGTTTTCGCACAGGCGGCGGCGCAACAGGCGACAAACTCAGCGGCCACCGCACAAATTGCAGTAGACCAAGGTAGTTCAATCACCAGTTTAGCCACAAACTCAAGCTTAGTTTTACCACCCTCAGCATCTTCTGCAGCAGTAGCCACTGACAGCTCAAATTTGTTAGGGCTGCCTTTTCTAATAATCCCAGAACTAGCTACAGTTTCGGCCCAACAAGTTTTTCCCACGCTAATGCCTGATTTAGTAAAATTTAGCAGTCTTTTATCCAGAACTTCGAGCACAGAAGACTTTTCAATTCAAGCTGATCAGCAAACAGAATTGCCTTATGTAGACGGTGAGGTGATTGTTAAATTCAAGAAGGACAAATTAGATGTAACCAGCTTATTTGGCAAAGTTCAGGCCTTTGTTTTTAAAACGAGATTTTCACTAAAAAAAACTGATGAAATTACTGGGCCAAATATTCAGATATTTACTTCAGAAAAATCTACGCAAGACTTAGTAGTCAAGCTCAAGCAAGATAAGGATGTCGAGTATGTCGAGCCCAACTTCAAAAGATTCCCATCAGCAATCGCCACAAATGACCCCGCGAGGGCGAATCTTTGGGGTTTAGATAACACTGGTCAAACAGTGAATTCTGTAGCTGGCACCAATGATGCGGATATTGATGCGCCGGCGGCATGGGCAGTTTCTGAAGGCAGCAATCAGATAATTGTGGCCATTATTGATAGCGGTGTGGCCTATGCTCATCCAGATTTAATTGCCAATATGTGGGATGGGACAAATTGTGTTAATGAGAAAGGCGAGGCTTTGGGGAGTTGTAATCATGGCTATGATTATCTAGATGATGATAGGTCTCCATTACCCACTAGTTCTTCGCATGGAACTCATATTGCTGGCACAATTGCGGCGGCAAAAAACAACTCAACTGGCATTATTGGCGTAGCGCCTAATGCCAAAATTATGGCAATTAAATATGCTAACGATGTAGTTTCTGAGGTTAAGGCAATCGACTTCGCGATTCAAAATGGGGCCAAAATTATTAATGCCAGTTTCGGAAGTTATACTTTTTCACAAGCAGAATATGACGCAATTAATAGGTTTAGAACAGCGGGAGGCATTTATGTGGCTTCAGCTGGAAATGGTGGTAGCGATGGAGTTAGTGACAACAATGAATTAGCCCATAATTATCCATCAGATTATGATTTGGATAATATTATTTCTGTGGCGGCCACAGATCAAAATGACGTTTTGGCCAGTTTTTCAAATTATGGTGCGGTATCTATCGATGTGGCAGCGCCAGGAGTCAATATTTACAGTACTATCGCTGACATTACTACAGTGGCCGCTTTGGATGAAAATTTTGATGGTTTGACCGCACCAGGATTACCTAGCGGATGGACTACGACACCGGCAAATTTTTGGGGAACTTATGATTTAGGTTCGCCATCGTTTAACGTCCTTTATGGTGACGCTTATAACGCTCCATACGTCTTGACGGCAAATGCGACTGCGACCAGTTCAACTTATAATTTAGCTGGGGCTGCCTCAAGTACGATTAGTTTCATTTCAGCCTGTGATACTGAATATGACGCTAATCTTTGGACTGATTACATGTCATTGGAGGCTAGTAGCGATGGCACAAACTTTACTGAGCTATTGAAATGGGATGAGCCCTACCTCGATTATTTAAATGGTGATCCGGCGGATGCGGCTGGTATAGCTGCTTATTATTTTCAAGATTTGCCTTTAGCCAATAGCTATCTGACAGCAAATTTTAAACTAAGGTTTAGATGGGTAGCTAATGGCAATGCCGATGCTGGCAGTACCGGCGACGGTTGTAAAATTGATGCACTAGTTTTAAATAAGTTGACAGTTGGTTCTGTTGAACGATATGAGCATTACAATGGCACCTCAATGGCGACCCCTCATGTAGTTGGTTTAGCAGCTTTAATTTGGGGTTATAAGCCCAGTTTGACGGCAGCTCAGGTTAGGACTCAAATATTGAGCACTGGAGATGCTTTGGCATCACTGAGTGGTAAAACAGTGACGGGTAAAAGAATCAATGCATATGGAGCCATAAGTGCTTTAAATACCGCTCCCACTACGAGTGCCGGATCAGCCACTCCTGTCGAAGATACGCCGACCACATTGACTTTGACAGGTAGCGATATTGATAACGACAGTTTAACTTATTCCATAGTTTCTGCTCCAACACATGGAATTTTGGGAAGTATTTCTGGCAATCAAGTTACTTATACTCCAGCCACAAACTACAATGGTTTAGATTCTTTTACTTTCAAGGCAAACGACGGCAGTGTCGACAGTAATACTTCGACAGTTTCGATTGTGGTTAGCGCAGTAAATGATTTGCCAGTGGCCAGTAATGTTTCTGTCTCAACCCAGCTCAATACTCAAGCGACAATTACTTTTGTTGGCAGTGATGCGGAGGCAGATATTTTAAGATATGCCTTGGATTTAGCCCCGACTCACGGAACTTTGGGTGAAATTGTTGATGATCAAGTTATCTACACTCCGACTACGGGCTATGTTGGAGCAGACTCATTTAGTTACAGCTCAAATGACGGATCGGGTACTGGCAACACTGCTACCGTGACCTTAGATATTTCGACAGACAGAACTTTAACTAATCCAACATCAAGTGACATTCTAAATGACGTAAACAGTGGCTTTATTTCTTTTACTGGGAGTGATCCTACGGCCGCGACCGATTTTACGTTTAATTTAGATTATGTGTTTAATTTTGGGACGGCCTCAGTCAGTTTTCCAATTAATACTGTGGTGACTAAAATTGGCGGGGGTGAATTGGATCTGACCAGTTTTGATACCTCGGACAATACAATCGAAATTCAAGCTGAATCAGCCAACGTGTTGGGATCTGTAAAAATTGGAATACCGAGCCAAAACCTTGCTTTTTCCAATGCAATTTCTATTTCAATTCCGGTTGGAGCTAGTTACAACGGTCAGACATTAATGACGTATTATCGCAGTGAAGGGGCATCGGTGTGGGTGGCCGAAACAACCTGTTTAGTGACTAGTGGACTGTGTAGTTTTCAGTCGACCCATGCGACGACATTTGCTACCAGGGAAAATACTATTGCTCAAAACTCAGCCAGTAATAATTCCAGCCAGTCTGTTGGAAGTTCGACTCAAACTCCAGTTTGTACAGATTCAAAACCAGCTTCGGCACCAAATTTATTCCAAATCAATGCCAGTAGTGCCACAGCTAAACTTTTTTTTAGTCCAGTTTCCAATTCAAATAAATATTTTATTAGTTTTTCGACTCAAGCATCGGCTGAAGAACACGGCACTGAAATTTCCTTGGGTAGAGAGGGAGTTCAAAGTCACACCCTCTATTTGCTGAAACCAAATACAACATATTTCTTTAAAGTCAGAGCTCAAAATGGTTGTATGCCGGGAGATTGGAGTAATATTATGAGCTCAACTACTCCAAGATTTTCTTCAAGTTTAGTGAGTTTCTTCAAAAATGCCCTGGCTCAGCCAGTTTCTAAATTTTGGAAAAAAACAGCCAAAGTTACCACCAAAGTAGTTCCGGCCGTGCCAGTTTCAACTCCCAAAAATCCTGGAGTAATCTTAGAGCCTACGGCTCTGCCTAAAGCAAAAATTGCTCCAACAAACATGCCTGATGAAGTTATTTTGCCAACCTCAAAGCCAATTCAACCGCAGCCTTCGTCAGCGCCAGCCACAAAACCTTCAACTCCAGCGCCCTCCACCGCGACACCTAAGAAAACCTGTTTCTTATGGTGGTGTTTTTAATTGACTAAAAATAGCCTTCAGTTCGCATCCGATCAACTTTTTCTTGAGTTAAAATTGATTTAGTTTCAGAGCCAATTACGAAAGGTATTTTTTTGTCATAAGATCTCAGCAGCATAGCTTGATCGTAAAGTTTTTTGACTAATTCTGGATATTGCTTGGCCACATTAATTTGTTCCGTTGGGTCAATAATTTTATTGTAGAGAATTGATTCTGAGGCTAAATTTTTACTGCTAGGTAATAAATAAAGCCATGTCTGGTTATGAAAGTAAATTCCTGAATCATCGTCGCTAATAGCAAACTCTCTAGGCAGTGGCGTGCCACTGTTCATGAGTGGAGCCAAGGTAATTCCCTGGAGACTGGGATTTTTGTCAACGCCAACCAAGTCAATTAAGGTTGGAAAAATGTCCATATTGCTACTGGCTTGGTTGATAACTTGAGGCTTTAGATTCGGAACTCTAATTATGAGTGGGGTGTGAAACAGTTGACTATGGTTATCTGGCAAATGGTTGAACTGGCCATATTCACCAAAGTTTTCACCGTGGTCAGAGCTGATAACTGCAATGGTATTTTTAACAAATTTTTCTGCATCCAACATTGCTAAAAGTGGTGCGAGACCGGCATCAACTTTAGAAATTTCTGTGTCATACATCATTCTGACGTAAGCCACATCACTAGGTTTGGTTGGATCAAAGGAACTAAAATAGGTAATGTATTCTGGGCGCCAGAATTCGACTAAATAGACTTCTGGATTTGGATTGTCAAAGTTTAAAGTGTAAAAAAGCTCGACTATTTTCTGACTACCATCATCTGGTTCTAGGAAAAGAGACTGATATTTTTTAATGGTCTCTTTTTGGAAAATTTCGGTGTAATTTTGTTTCAAATATTTATTTAATGATCGGTGGAATTCTGGGTAGGTGATGGGTAAATTAGCTGGTTTGGGTAAGTCAGCTATGGGTTTTTCACCTTCTTCGATTAAATAGGGCATATGTAATCGACTGAGATAGTAATGAACAAACCAAGGTTTTTCAGTTTGTGATAGCTGATTGATAACTTCAGCTATCGGTTTGTCTGTCACGACGTCATAGCCTCTGGTTCCACCATTTTCTGGCGTCAAGAAGGCTAGGTTAAATTCAGAATCTTTAACTGCGACAGTGTGGTAGCCGTTTTGTTGTAAAGTTTCTGCTAGGGTTGGGATGGAGGTATCAAGCTTGTCCAACATGATAGTTCTCATGTTGTGAAATGTTGGATAGAGCGAGGTGATGGTTGAAATGGTACTAGGCAGGGTCCAAGTCGTTTGAGAATAATTATGGCTAAACAAAGTTGATTTACTAGCGAACTCGCAAATGTTGGGGGCAGTATTCCTAAAGTAGCCATAGCAAGGTAAAGCGTCAGCCCTAAAAATATCGATATCGATTAATAGAATATTACATTTATCACATGTTTGAGCTGGTTTGGCTGGCTGTTTAATCAGGCTAAAGTTTTTAAAATTGGTGGCGGTAAGCATCACGCCAATTAGGATTAAACTCAAGCCAGCTAGATATAAAGTGAATTTAAGGGGATTTTTTTTCAGCATTTTTAAATCAGCGGCGATGGTTGGTTTATTTGAGAATGGTTGGTAAAAGTTAGAAATAGCCATCAGCTTTAAGTTTTTCTAATTGTTCTGGCTTGATTTGGGTAGGAATTATTATGGGTGTGCTAGGGTTGGTTAGGTTTTCCACTTCATAAGAGGCTAAAAGACTGGCTTGCTGAAATAGTTTTGCCGCCAATTCTGGGTAGTCCTTAATAACATTTAGTTTCTCACCCGGATCACTGATTTTGTTGTGAAGAATAGGCTCGGTTATTCCCCAGGACTGATTGGGTAAAAAATAGAGCCAGGTTTGGTTTTGCAAAATGACTCCATCGAAACCAACTTGACTCATGACAAACTGGTTTTGATTATTAGCCAAATTTACGGTTGGAGAAACTAATGATTTTCCTAATAAACCAGCTGGTTTTTTTAACCCAGAAAGATCAATTAGGGTTGGAAAAATGTCCAGGTTACTAGAGGGAGATTCAACAATTTGAGACTTTAGGTTTGGAGCAGAAATTATTAGCGGGGTTTCGTATAGTTCAGAATGATAATCTGCAGTATGCCCAAATTTTCCATGCTCACCAAAAGCTTCTCCATGGTCAGAGTAGATTACAGAAATTGTTTTAGTTAAATCCAGCTGTTTAAAAAGGTTTCCCAGTTCTACATCAATGAGTTTAATTTGCGAGTCATACATCATTTTGATATAGGCCACATCTGATGGGTTAGCGGTGTCAAATGTTTCAATGTAGGCTTGATAAGTTGGATCCCAGATTCCTTTGAGGTACAGGTCTGGAATTTGTCCCTGGCCAATATCTGAAAGACTCACAAACAGATCGGCTACACTAGTGTCGTTGAGTTGGTTGGGAGCTAAGATAATTTCTTTGAACTCCGCAATTGCTCTAGGCTGAAAAACATTTTGATAGTGTTTTTTTAAATAGTCATTTAAAGTCATATTGAATTCCAGCTGAGTTTTGGGTAAAAACTTTGGTGCTGGGAGATCTTGAATTGGGGGTATGCCAATAGGCAGTAAATACGGCATATGAAGATTGCCAATGTAGTAATGGATAAACCACGGCCGACTATCTGTTTTAGATATCTCGGCAATAACTTCTGGAATTGGTTTTTCAGTAACTAGGTCGTAACCTCTAAAGCCACCATTGGAATCTGATAAGAAAACAGCTAAATCATCAATGCCTACCAAGGCAGTTTTAAAACCTTGCTGCTGATAGGTCTCAGCTAGAGTAGGAATCTCCGGTGAGAGCCTGTCAGCATAGGCAGTTCTGATCAGATGTAAATTGGGGTAAAGCGAAGTAATGGTTGAAAAAGCACTGGGGAGAGTCCAATGATCTGGGGCAAAATTGTTTTTAAAAAGCAGTGAACTTTGAGATAAATTACAAATATTTGGAGCTGTATCAAGTTGGTAGCCATAGCAAGGCAAAGAATCTGCTCTGAGAATATCAATATCGATCAGCAAAACGTTGCATTTTGGACAAGCGCCAGTTGGCTTTGAATTCTTAAAGACCTGAAGATTTAGAGGATCGATTTTAAAAAGAATTACTAATCCGATTCCAGCTGCAATAAAAATTAAAATTAGTTTTGGAATAAACTTGAACATTAAAAATAACCCTCTTTTTTCATTCTGTCAGCTTTTTCAGAGTTTAGTTTAATTTTAGGCGTTTCCAGTAATTTAGCTGAATTAGATCTATTCATTTTGAAATATGATTGCAACAAACTAGCTTGTTTGTAGAGTTTTGAAATTAAGTCAGGATTTTGATTAGCCACATTGATAGCTTCGGTTGGGTCTGATTGTTTGTGATAAAGAAAATCTTGACCCTTTTGGCTAGCATTACTGGGCAGATAGTACAGCCAGTCTCGATTTTGGAGAATAATTTCACCTAAAGGATTT
>Ga0265292_1000986_pt1 | contig 28907 bp, 24 predicted proteins | sample Munlanlewell296A_FD_189080 | JGI IMG/M metagenome (GOLD analysis project Ga0265292, IMG submission 189080) | Leachate microbial communities from a municipal landfill in Southern Ontario, Canada - Leachate well 296A | ecosystem: Engineered > Solid waste > Landfill > Unclassified | place: Canada... | reverse complement strand
ATAATTACGTTTTGGTCCGCATCTTTTTGGGTCAAATCATAAACCACACTCCAGTCCCCTACATCGTTCCAACCAAAGTCACCTGGAATCAAAACTAGGTTGTCAGCTTTTTCAGAAATGGCGTAGTCAATTGAAATAGCTTCAGCTTGGGCATAAACGGCAGGTAAAGCGGCATGAAAGGCCTCTGGCTTAAGTTTGTCTAGGCCATCAGCAAGTTTGAGTAGGCTGGGCATATATTTGGCAAAAGCAGTTTTGAGGTCGCTGGCTTTCCAAACGTACATATTGGCATTCCAATAGTACTCACCTGAGGCGATAAATTTTTCTGCGGTAGCGTAATCTGGCTTTTCTTTAAAACCGTCAACTTTATAAAGCGCTAGATCAGACTCTAGATTTCGAATTGATTTACCACTTTTGATGTAACCAAAGCCGGTATGTGGATAAGTGGGGGTAATTCCAATTGTAACCAGGCTGGCTTCATGAGTGACTACATCTAGGGCGTGGGTTAAGACTCTGACAACCTCAGTTTCATCAATCATGACGTGGTCTGAAGCAGCGTTAAGTACAACTGCATTTGGGTCAATCGATTTGGCAAATAAAGCTCCAGTTAGCATTGCCAGCGCGGTGTCGCGTTTTTCTGGCTCAGCAATAATATTTAGAGCTGGAATTTTAGGGAGTTGGCGTCTAACTTCAGCTAAATAAATTTTATTGGTGACCACAATCATTTGCTCCCAGGAAACCATCTTATGCAACCTGTCTGCGGCTACTTGCATCATGGTTTTAGAACTGGTGAGTTTGAGAAATTGCTTGGGGGTCGCGTTTCTAGATTTAGGCCAGAGCCTGGTGCCACCACCACCGGCTAAAATAACTGCAAAAACGTGTGATTTAGGCATACTCGGCTTCCTAATTAATTTCAACTAAATTATGGTGTGCCTGCCAATAAGTATTAAATCTTTTCAACACGGCAGTTACAAAGATACTTGTACCATATTTGCTGGCATTTTGGCGCAGGAGGTCTATTTTCCAGCGAGTTTCTAAAGTCTGTTTCATGAGGTTGGCTAGAGCCTCAGGAGAAATAACCTTGAGGTGGAAACCATGGATTTGATCCGAAATTACTTCTGCCGCGCCACTAAGATGATTAATAATTACTGGCTTGCCAAAGTGATTGGCTTCTAAGGCTGTTAGACCAAAATCCTCTTCACCTGGCATAAGCACAGCTTGGCAGTTGGAGTAAATGGCAGCTAGCTCTTGAGCTGAAACTGAACCCAAAATCTTAAGCTGGCCGGTGGTTTGAGGGGAAAGCTCATTGGCTAAATTTAAGAGTTGGTTTAGATCTGGTCCAGTTCCAATTACAACTAGATTTAAATTTGCTTTGGCGGCCGCCCTTAAGCTGAGGGCAACTTTTTTATAAGGCACCAACCTAGCAACTTGAAGGAAATAATTTTTAGGTATGTGAAGTGACTCTGGCAAGGCTTGATTTATTGACTGACTTAAATCAATGGGTGGATACAAAACTTCAGTCAAAGTTTTGGGGGGCAAATTATAAAAAACTTTGACTTGTTCGACCACTCTTTGAGATAGTGGCACAATTACATCTGGCCGATGGATAGTGATTTGGTCCCACCATTTCAGGTAGCTGAGGGCAAGTTTGGCCAACCAAGAAATTCCTGGCAGTTGAGTTACCCAGTTCGCAGCTAAGAGCTCAACTTGCTGGTGGTAAAGATATCTGGGTGGTGCCAGTAGATAACAAATATGAAGTTGGTTGGGGGTGGTTAAAACGCCCTTAGCTTCAGCGCTAGTGACAGAAATAATTAGCTCGTAACTAGAGAGATCTAGGGTTTCAAATGCGAGGGGCATGAATTGAGCTAGCCAACGATGTGAGTTTTTAGCACCGGGGAAATTTTGGAGCCACGAGGTTTTAATTTTGGGAAAAACTCGAGCCCAACCAGCTAAGTTTAAATCAACTACGGAAGTAATTAGATCTGCATGAGGAAAAGCCTCGTGCATAGCTAATAAGACCAGCTCTGCCCCACCGTGAGGGGTATTGACTCGGTCGTAAATAATAGCGATTTTTTTAGGTGGCCAAGACTTTGCCATAATTTGTTAGAGCTGCTGACTGGTTTGGATTGGGCTTAGGTAGTGACTGAGGGTTAATTTGACCATCTCAGACCATCTGTAGTCCAATGAAAAGGCTGCGCCGTTGGTCAACCGAAGTTGGCGCTGCTTTTGATTTAAATTGGCTACAAAATCGGCCACAATTTCGAAATTTGAAACAGATCGAGGATTGAAGAAATAGGCTTGGGATTTGTAAACCTCGTGAAATATGGGAATGTCAGAAGCAATAACCAGAGTTCCGGCTGCTAGTGCCTCAATACCAGTTAGGCCAAAACCTTCAGATAATGACGGCTGAACCAAGGCATGACTTTGTTGATAAAGCTTAATGAGCTCGAGATCAGTCAGATAGCCAGCTAAATTAACTTGAGATTCTATTTCCAGCTGTTCAATCAACTTGGTAATTTCAGCTTGAAACACAGATCTGACGCCTACTAGGGTCAGTTGCCAATCAGGTCGATTTTTTAAAGCCTTCAATACTAGTGATAGGTTTTTGTGCGGATAAAGTGAGCCGGTATAAACCAATTTGAGTTTGGGATCAGCTGGGGCAGTTTTAAATTTTGGCAGTTGGCCAGTTTTGACGAGTTCTCTGGCAGTTTGAGAATATTTTTCTCCCAGTCCCTCTGGTGTTACCACAATTTTAGCTGTTACATGAGGATAATAGCGGCTAACTGTAGTTTTAATCGTTTCCGCTGGGACGAAGATTTTTTGAGCTCTTTTGATGGCCAGACTTACAGTCCAGAGATAAAGGCCGTACTTCAGCCAATATGCCCAGGGCTTCAAAGTTGTAACCTGACTCCCCCGCTGTTCGTGCCATAAGAGGTCATGAATGGTGATGACAATTTTGCCTGCGTAACCCCAAGCAATATTGAAATGTGGAATATGGAGCAAATCTAATTTGGCAGCCGTAAAAATTTTTGGCATCAACAACTGTTCTTTAAAAGTGTAGTGTTTGATTGGGGCAAATCTGAGTTCAGTATTAGCCGGCCAGGTTTTCTGAATTTTTAAAGCTTGATCAGGATCATGAAAAAACAACACCCAGGTTACGGCTTGAGCCAAACCAGAATTGTCTGGAATAGTTTCTGGCAACCGAGTGATTAGATTTTCAACATATCTACCAATGCCAGCGTGTTCAGCACCAGCTAGCCTACAATCAATGCCAACTCTTTTATAATCTGCCACTCAGAGCTTTCATGGGTTAGATACCGCCCTTTTTGATGAATAAGAACAATCTGAGAATATCTCTAAATAATTCTGGATTCGAAGCTCGATAGTGTTTGTCGTAATATTGCAACATCGTGTCGTAGAAAAAAGTTAAGGTTTTGGACGATGTAGCTTTAGATTTACTTTTAATGCCAGATTTGTATTTATGGTGAATGATTTCAACTTCTGGAAAGAAAATTATTTGATGACCAGCGTCTCTAAATCGCTTGCACCAATCTAGGTCCTCGGCGTACATAAAGAATTGCTCATCTAGTAGACCAACTTTTTTCATAGCACTTGTTCGCATAATCATGGCTGCACCAGTGCAGGCATCAATGTTATGAACTTCGTGAAGGTTTTTAAAGGTCATATGATATTGGCCAAACTTTGGACTCATGGGGAAAAGTTTTTCGAGACCTAGAAAATAGGTAAAAGACGCCCAAGGAGTTGGCTCACCTCGATGACAAGCTCGATCAATTTGGCCAGTTGGGAGGACAACTTTAGGTGAAATGACACCGACTTTAGGATTCTTGTCCATGAATCTAATCAACTGATCGAGATTAGATTTGTCTGTAAATTGGACGTCGTTATTCAGGAGCATGCTGTAACGACTATCTAGATCCTTTAAGGCCACGTTGTTGCCGGCGGCAAAACCACTATTGACTGGGTTTTCGATTAACTTGACCCATTTAAACTCTTTTTTAACCAGAGCAACTGACTCGTCAGGACTATTATTGTCAACCACAATGGTTTCAACTTTAAAGTCAGTTCGATCTAAATAAAACTCTTTTAAAGTCTCCAGGGTTTTCTTGAGCCAAAACTGCGAGTTATAGCTAAGGATAACAATGCTTAAATCAAAGACGGATTTAGCTGGGGTTTTAGTCATATGCGTTATTTAGTCCGGCGACTGGCGCCAAGTTGTTTATAAATATGATCAAGTTTTTTAGAAATAACATCCCAATTATACTGCTCCATGACAAATTGGTAACCTGTCTTAGAAAGTGACTGCCAAAGCTTGGGTTTTTTCAGCACTTCAGCTGTTAATTCTGCTAGGCCTTCAGCCGTATTACTGGTTAAAACGTGGACTCGATGTTTGATATCTAAGCCCTCGACCGCAATCGATGTGGCTACCACTGGGGTGCCACAAGCCATAGCCTCAAGAATCTTGTAGCGAGTGCCTTTGCCACTGAAAACTGGGGCGACTAAGACGTGGGCCTTTTTGAAGGCATCTCGAATATCTGGAATTTGACCAATGACGTCAATTTGGGGATCTGATTTGCCCAAAGCATAAACTTGTTTGGTGGGGTTATTGCCAACAATTTTTAATCTAGCGTTAGCCACTAGGATTTTAATCTTTGGCCAAACCTGCCTGACTAGAAAGTCAACAGCCTCGACATTAGGCAGCCAATTGAAGGTGCCAACAGACAAAATAGTTGGCTCAGTTGGGAGTTGGCGGGGTTTTTGATCAAACCATTCAATATCGACGCCATTTGAAACAACCTCGATTTTAGCTGGATCAGAAATTTTATCGCCAATAAATTTTTTATCATCATGACTCATCACGATAAGTTGATCGCATTTTTCCCAATAATATTTTTCCCATTTGCGAATTTTTTGGATGTCGATTTCTAAAATTGGTTTCAAGAAGGCTGGGGCCTTTTTGGCATAACTTTCATAGCCTAAATATTCAATGGTTTGTTCCACTAAAATAGTTGGGATGGAAGTTTTGGGCAAATGCGGCATCATGTAAAAAGTCTCGGCATGAATCAGGTCATAATGATTCTGGCTCAGCTCTTGCTCGATAGCTGAAATGGTTTGAGGGGCATGATTTCGAATGACTAGAAAAGGATGTGATGAGAACAATGCTTTGAAAACATTTTGGACGGTAAAGGGTTTTTTAGATCGGGCAAAAACTCTGACTTTTTTACAATACTTTTCCAATTCAGCGATGTGCTGGCGTTCGCTGTCGTCTTTAATTAGAGCAAATAAAGTAATCTCATGTTTAGTCGCCAATTTTTTTAGCAAGTTGTAGGTTCTGATCTGACCACCACTCAAGAGTGGATACGGCAGATATGGGGTCAACATTAAAATTTTCATAGTTTAGTTGGTTTCAATTAAGTTTGAAGAACCAGTTGCCAATGGCGCAGTTAAATCTAGCAACAAGTATTTGGCAGTTTTGGCTTGGGTCACAAACCGCTTTTCTAACATTCTAGCTTCATCATCATAGCTGGTGGTGATGTAATTAGTAGCGCCTTTGGCGATTTTATCATCAATCTCAAAACCAATTGGCCAGCCAGTTCGATTGGTTTGAAATAAAAACATGGTGTCCCCGAAAGCTGGGGCGATGACCTGAGCATTTGGTCGAGTTAATTGATTGACGATGGCCCCTGCCTCAACATATTCCCAGTGATTAATTTGGTAATACCCCTTAATCTGAGTCCAGCTTATTAAGGCACAGGTTAGTAAAATTATGGCACTAATTGAATTGCTAGCCAAAGTTGACCAGCGTTTAACCAGGGCGTCAGCCGTAATTAAAATACCTCTAGCTAGGGTGAGCGATAAAATGGGAATGGCCATGACTTGATAATAATCATGTTGAACATTGCCCGTGGCCATGACACTAAAATAGCTAATGATTCCTAGCCACCAAGCTGCATAAACTAGCCAATCTTGGCGCCACCAGGTTTTAGTTTTGAGTTCTGGTAAATTGGCTAAATTGGCCACTGCGAAACTAAGACCCAGTCCGCCCCAAATTAATTTAGTGATGCGTTCCCAAAACAGCCATCTAAACCAGGCTGGTCTGAATCTAATGCCATTGCCATTAAACAGCCAGTCAGAGGCTGGAATGCCGGTGGGAAAACCAGCCAACCAGTTTCTCCAGGCCAAAAAAGGCAAAACACTAGTGATAGCTAGCAAAACTAAGTCCCAGCTCCAAAATGATTTTAAACCTCGGCTTTGCCAAATTAAAACCAGATAAACTGGGGCCAAAAAAACCACAAACGGCTTGAGTAAAAAAGCCAAACAGAGCCCAAACCAAGTTAGCAGCCACCAGCGCCAGTTTGGCGCTTTTAAGTATTTAACTAAGCCCCAGAGGCTCAACAGACTGGCAGCCAAAAGTCCCGGCTCTGGCAAGACTACTCTAGAGTAATAAACCGAGTAAGGCAAAACGGCCATGGTCAGAGCGGACCAAAAAGCCAGCCTGTCACCGGAAATTTCCCTAATCAAATAATAAAGAGCCAGAATGGCAATTAGGCTTAAAAAGACTGAAACCAATCTGCTGGTCATGACTAAATCTAGCCGAGGCCAGGTTAAAACCAGTTTGGCGACTAAGCCATTGATGATGGGAAATTCAACGAGGCGATACCCAAGCAGATTATCTTTACCAGTTTGGATATTTGAATGGTCATGATAAGTTGGGACCAATAAATTAATCCCATGTTTAACGAATTCTCTGGTGACTGAGGCAGTATCGGCTTGTCTGAAAGCGTGCCAGTCTAAAACTGGATTGGTAATGCCGAAAAGCCTTAATAAGAAGGCTAGTAAAATTACCCAGATGATGGGCCAGTTGGTCCGAGCGGCCTGTTTAGCTATCGGCATGTTTAGTTGGTTTGGTGACTATTTTTCGCAGGGCTAAAATTAAGCCGACCAGTGACCAATAGGTGAAAGCAACTTTGGATGAGGCAAACACGTCAATATATGAGGCGTTTAACAGTAAGCCAATTGAGGCTGCCACAAACCCACCCCCCAAAGCCATAATCCAGCCGGTTTGGGTTTTAAACAACCAACTCCCAGTTGAGATAGCTAAAATGACTAGACCATAGAAACTCAAGAAACCTAGCAACCCAGTTTCTCCTAAAGTTCTCAAGAAATTATTATCAGTACTCTCAGCTTCAGTAAATTGAGTAATCGATTCTTTAGTCAAGGTGGCATAGCCGCTACCCAGCAAAGGATTGCGCCAGAAGCCAGCGATAGCTCTAGGCCAAAGGGTGTCGAATCTGATGGCGGCAGACAAGCCGTATTTCAGAGCGTTGTCTGAATATGTTCGATCTTTACTAACAGTAGTGGTGGTAGTGACGCCAGTAGCTGAAGTGGTAGCTACAGTCACTGTTTCTGGTATGACTGTGAAGACGTCTGATGGTTTTTGGGCCACAGGCCTAGTGTCAGTGGGAGTTAAAACTTGATCTGAAGCGGAAACACCCACACTATTACTAGGTGGAGCAGGTCTTTCAGCTAAGCCGAGAGCCACCAAAGGCTGATGAATTAAATCCTGATATTTGGCGTCTGAATCATGATAAAACTTATTAGCAGCTGGATAGCCCTCCAATGCTTGAACTAATCTTTCGGAAATGTCTTGGCCAAAATTCAAAATCATCACTAACATCAACACTCCCATGCCCAAACCCCGGCTGACTGCCCAGGCGATTCTTTTAGGCCAGGTTGGCTGTTTAAGAGCCAGCATTGGAATCAGGATTCCAAGCGACAAGAGATAACCGATATAAGAAGTTCTGGCAGCGGCAGCAAGCAGCAGCCAAAGCCCAACAATGTGAAGGATGTGAAGGCTGACTTTGAGTAATTTTGATTTAACAATAAAAGCTAAGGCCAAAATAATTGGCAAGGAGATAACTAAGTAAGCAGCCAGATCATAATGGCCGCCAAAAGTGGCTTGGACTCTAGCGTGATCCATTAAATACAATCTAATGCCCTTGCTAAATTCTCGGTTCATGGTGGAATAAACTGGCCAGTAGAAAAACTTTTGGCCATAACCGTAAACACTTAGGGCTAAAACTGTCAAAAGTGAAATACTCAATAATTTGATAGCGTCGGCTTTAGATTTAACTGCGGCAAAAACAAACAAAACTAGGGAAAAATACTCTAAATATCTAAAATAATGTAAGAGTGATTTGCCGATATGCAAGAGTTCCAAGGGAACGGTTTTTATTAAAAATATGGCAGAAAGTAAGCTAAATAAGCCAACTAAAGCATAGCCAATCAACAGCCAAAGACTAGTGACTCGCCAATTAATCTTTCCTCTCAGAGCTTGAATCAGCCAAACGATGCCGGTACCAAAAACGATGATATCCTCTAGCCTGACTCTAACAATATATCCTGGTATAGCTTCAAAAAGTGGCAACTTGGGATAAAGTGGAATGAAGGCTAAAAGAAAGCCAGTTAATAGCAACATGATATTGCTATCAAGCCAAGTCAAGACTTTTTTGATCAGGGAGGGTGAAGTTGAACCAGGCATATTTATCTAACTAAACTTAAAGCTTTTTGATAAATCGACATCGGTTTGGGCTGACGTTTCAGCCAATAAGCCAAAATCCTCAGGCTGGCTCCCCAACCTAAAATCAATTTTAAAATTGGCAGCTGCCAGCTAGGTTGATGTTTAGACCAAATATATAGGTAGCCCTTCATTTCACCTAAGATGGCATTTTCAGAACTGGAACTAGCTTGACCGAAATGCTTAATAAAAGCTGTTTTGTCGATAGCGATATCCCAGTGGTGTTGCTTAGCCCTCAGACAATACTCCATGTCTTCGCCATACATAAAAATATTGCCGTCCAGCATGCCAATTTCATCAATTAGCTCGCGCCTTATACCCATAGCGGTACCGCCAATCCAGCCCATGGTTTGTAAGCCTAGACCTTGAGGATCGGCTGATTTACCATGGCGAAGCTGACCGGTGGCGCCGGTATGTTGAGTGGACTGGAAAAATTGACCAATTACAGGCAGATCGTCCAAAAAACTCATTTGGACAAAGACAGAACAAAGTGATGGCAGATCTCCACCCTGGTGCTGGAGGGAGCCATCTGGATTTAAAAGCGTGGGTGACAGTAGGCCTAAGCGATCGACCTTATCTGCGGCAGAAGCTAGGTGGGCGGTGCTTTCTGCTAATGGATGAGCCTCGAAGGTTTTGACGAGGTTTTCTAAGCCACCCGGCATGGTGATGGTGTCTGAGTTAAGCAGCAGAATATATTTGCCTTTTGAGACTAAGGTGGCTTGGTTATTAGCTTTGGCAAAGCCTAAATTGTCTTTATTGGCAAAAACCTTGTAACCAGCTAGTCCGGAGGAGGCAGCTAGAAACTTTTCGCAGGCTTCAGGCGAACCATCATGGGAGTTGTTATCAACCACAAAAATCTCAGTCCGATCTTTAAGGAGATTTGAGCTATTAATCTCAGTTAGGGCGGTTTTTAAGGTCTGGATGGTGTAATCCAGAGTGTTGTATGAAACGGTAATGATTGACAGAACAACATCGGCTTTTGGCATAAGAATTTGAGTTATTGAAACCAGCGAGGTCTACCTAATTTATAGTTAAAATCAGTCATAGCTCTTTCACCAATGACTTTAGCTGGGACGCCAGCGACGATAGCTCTCTCAGGCACATCTTTAGTCACCACAGCGCCAGCGGCAACGACCGCACCTTTGCCAATCGTGATTCCAGGCAAAATTATGGCTCTGGGGCCAATGAAAACATAGTCACCAATGGTGACCTTAGCCTCAATCGCTTTCATGGTGGCGTCTTTTAAATCATGTTGGCTGGTCCAAATCATGACTTCTGAGGCAATATCGACGTGGCTGCCAATGACGAGCCCGCCCTCAGAATTGGCCAGTTGTTTCCGACCATCTAAGGTGGCTTTTTCGCCAATCAAAGTATCTTCGCCAATGACAATGTGGCGGGGATCATAAATTCTAGCCATCATGTGAAGGGTTGAGCCTCGGCCTAGTTTCATGCCTGAGAGTAGATAGAAAAAATTTCTCAAACTATGAAAAGGGATAAAACCCACAAACCACCACAAAAAACCGGTCACAAACTCTAAATAAATGGCCACAAACCTGTTGGAAACTTTATGAATGACTTCTCCACTCGAAAGATCTCGGCCGTCTTTATCTTGAAACATAGTTAGCAATTAGTATAGCTTATCTGTCACTTATTTTTTCAAGTTCAGATGTTTATAAGCGGCGGCAGTGACAACTCTACCCTGACTGGTTCGTTCCAAAAACCCAATTTGGAGTAAATAGGGTTCAATTACCTCCTCAATTGTGCCGGGATCATCATGAACCGTGGCAGCAATGGTGCTCAGACCCACTGGACCGCCATGGTGCTTGGTGATTAAGAGTTCTAAGAATTGGCGATCATTGTGATCCAGACCCAGAGTATCAATAGATAATAAATCTAAGGCTTGTTGAGCTAAATTTGCTGAGATAGCGTAAATTCCAGATTCGGTTTGGAGGAGTTGGGCAAAATCTCGGACTCGTTTCAAGAGCTTGAGCGCAATTCTAGGAGTGCCTCTGGCCCGATCCGAAATGGCTAAAGCCGCGGCCGGATCTAAAGTGATGGCTAGTTTGTCACCAGCCTTATGGAGAATTTCAGCTAGACCTTTGGGCTGGTAAAACTCTAATCTATGTATCAAGCCAAATCTATCTCTAAAAGGGCCAGTTAAGAGACCAAATCTAGTGGTAGCTCCCACCAGCGTAAACTTAGGCAGATCAAGTCTGACGGTTCTAGCTGATGGCCCTTTGCCGATGACAATATCTAAGGCAAAATCTTCCATGGCTGGATAAAGAGTTTCCTCAACAGCTTTTGGTAAACGATGAATTTCATCGATAAATAAAACATCGCCTGGTTCGAGATTGGTTAAAATGGCCGCTAAATCGCCAGTCTTGGCTAAGGCTGTGCCAGATGTAACTTTCAAATTTACGCCCATTTCTTGGGCAATTAAGTGAGACAAAGTTGTCTTGCCTAGACCAGGCGGACCATAAAACAAACAGTGATCTAGTGGTTCGTGCCGTTGTTTGGCGGCGGAAATGGCAATTTTCAGAGATTTTTTAATGACTTCCTGACCGGCAAACTCAGTCCAAGATTTAGCTCTCAATGAGGTGAATAAAAGTTCTTCGTCAGGAGTGGCCAAAGTTGGATCTAAAGCTGGCGCTGGGGGTGAAACTGGCGCAGCTGTTTGGTGATAGCGGAGGTTTTGGGTCAATTTTGGCATATTTAAGCTAGCTTATTGACCAATTTCAGGGCGGCTTTAACAGCTTGGTCTAAGGGCAAACTCTCCACATCGATTTCTCGCAATACGGTTTGGCCAATATTATCAGCAAACCCGAGTGACGTTAGGGCAGCCAGGACATCAGCTTGTTTCTGGGAAACTGGACCGAGATTTAAGTCCACTAGTCCCCCCAATTTAGATTTAAGTTCAATAATGATTTTTTGACCGAGTTTTTTGCCAACTCTAGGGACACTGGTAAAAAATCCCAAGTCGGCTTGCTGAACAGCTGAAACTAGTTGAGAGGCGCCAGCATCAACTAAAGCCACCGCCATTTTGGGGCCAACTCCAGAAACGCCCAAAACCTGTTCGAAAAGTTGTAACTCTGAGGCAGAGTTAAAGCCATAGAGTTCGAGTCTGTCTTCGCGCACATAAGTGTGCAAATAGAGAGTGACACTGGTGGCGTGAGCAATTTGAGCCATCAAGCGAGGGCCAACGAAAACTCCATAGCCTAGACCACCCGTGATGACGATTAGGCGATCATTAAGAAGTTGAGGCTGACCGGTGATAAGGGCTAACATAAAGAGTTTTAGCAGTCAGCAACATAGCCAAGGCATCCATGGCATCATCAATAATGGGTTGCTCTCCTAGTTGTAACTCGAGTCTGACCATCTTAGCAACTGCAACTTTGTCTGCATGACCAAAACCAGTCACAGCTTGTTTAATTTGATTGGGTTTTAAATCAAAAATCTGGCTGGTCTGAGGTGCTTGAAGTAGCAAAGTAATAATTAAACCTCTGACCTCACTAACCTTGAGAGCGGTGGTTTGATTTTTACTGAAAAATAATGATTCTAGACCCACAACGCTAGGTGAAAATTCACTCAAAATGGCTTGAAGGTCTTGAATTAATTGGCGATATCTCTCTAGGAGTTCATGCTTAGGATCTGTGATAAAACAGCCAAAATCTAAACTGGTCCAGATTTTGCCATCCCACTTCCCCACTGCCCAACCCAGCCGGTCGTAACCGGGATCAATACCTAAAAAGGTGGTCAATTCTGGCATATTACTCTGGCTTTGGTTTGGCAATTTGAGCTAATTCAGCCAAAATTGTTCCGGCAGATTTCAGCCAACTAAATTTTTTAACTTGATCACGGCCGAGTCTAATTAACTCAGTTCTATCTGTAGTTGGTAAATAAAAAGCTTGAAGCAAGCCGTTGGCAATTGATTCAACGTGATCGGGATTAACCATGATGCCAGCTTTATTAACCACTTCTGGCAAACTGCTGCCATTGGCAACTACTGGAATAGTGCCGGCCTGCATGGCTTCTAAGGCTGGAATGCCAAAACCTTCATAGCTACTGAGCATGACGGCGGCTTTGGCGTATTTGTAGAGAGCAAATTTATTTTGAGCCGGGACAAAACCAGTTAAAATAATTCTGTCTCTGACAGGTGAGTTTTGAATTTTCTGGAGAATTTCATCCGCTAACCAGCCAACTTTGCCAGCTAAAACTAATTTTAAATCAGCTAGATTATCAGAAGATTTTTTGGTGTCAGCTGGTTGAACATCTTCCAAGATTTGTTCAAAGGCTTCAATTAATCTGACGAGATTTTTCCGAGGTTGGAGCGTGCCCATATACAAAATGTAGGGGGTGGCAATGTTGTGTTTCTGACAGAATTTCTCAAATTGATGGCGGTTGAACCGGCCGGTGACTGGTGCCACACTGGGTGGAGCCAAAATGATATCTGTGTCAGTGACTTGGTAGGCTTGGCGAATTTCTTGTTTAGTAAAATTGCTAATGGCCACCACTTTTTTAGCCTGCTTAACACTGTACTCAGTCCAGGCTTTGAGCTGGAGGTAATCTTTTTTGGCAAAGGCTTCTGGAAACTTTAGAAAAGCTAAATCCATAACGCTACTGATATAAGGCACGGGGCTAAATCTGGGAGCGTAATGGCCGGGGCTAAACAAGACATCATATTCAGTTCGATGCCAAAAGAGATGCTTGGGTAAAGCCCATTGAGTCCAAAAAGGCTTAGGCGAGATGACTAAATATGACCAATTAGCTCTGGCTGCTGGTAATTCAGAACTTGGTTTAGTGGCCAGGAGAACTGTAACTTTGACGTGCGGTTGGTTTTTAAGTAAGTGGTGAAGTGATTTAATGATTTCGAAGGCGTAAACATTGCTGCCAACGCGATTAGAAATATTGGCTTCATTGCCGTCGATAGCGAGATTAAAGGTGGGGAGGATAGATTTGGTCGAATGTGGTGTGGGTCTGGCGATCATGAGCTGGATTTAGATAGTTTGACTAGCTTGATAGGCTTGAGTGTAGACAGCAATGGTCGATTTAGCAACACTATCCCAACTGAACATCTGGCGGCGAATCTGCATCCGCTGAAGTCTTTTCCGTTGATCATCTAGATCTTCAGATAAAATTTTAATAATACTGGCTCTAATTGCCTCTGGTTGAAGGGGGTCGGCATATTCACAAGCATTGCCACCCACCTCTTCTAAGGCAGAAACTTTGGCTGCAACCACCGGGGTGCCATAGTGAAAGGCTTCGAGGATGGGCAGGCCAAAACCCTCATAATTACTGGGATAAACGAAAGCTTCGGCCTCACGATATAAGACTGCGAGTTGTTGATCGGTGACTTTACCTAGGAATCTGAGTCGCGGGTTGGATTCTTGTTGTTTGGTCCCGTCCCAACCAGCGGCGCCAGCAATAATTAAATCGATGTCTCCGGCCAGGGGTTGCCAGGCCTCGATTAATTTATGGAGATTTTTGCGCGGCTCTCTGGTGCCAACGAACAAGATGTAGGGCCGGTCCAGAGTTAGCTGTTGTTGAATGGTTAAAGCCTGGCTCTCAGTCATGAGCAAATCCACATCGACGATTTCGCGAGGCAGGGCCTCCGGAATGACGGTGATGTTGTAAGGCGGAATCTGGAGCAGCTCGATAATGTCTCGCTTGGTGGCTTGGCTGACGGCGATGATTTTTGCCTGGCGATCTTTAAGAATTTTCCACGATCTTTCGTGAGCGGCTAAGATTTCTGGATGGGCGGTATCTGAGAACTTTAAAATGGCTAGGTCATGAATAGTTGAAACCAGCGGTAGATTTTTGTCTGGTGGTTGAGACCAATCCCAGCTGTGAAAAACATCAATTTGGGGCATAGCTTTGAGAACTGGATTGAGGCCCCACTGCCAGGCTAAAGTGTGGAGTTTGGGTGGCCAAGATTGAATTAGCTGACGGTGCTTGAGGCTATGGCCATGGTCAATCAGCGATGAGGCTCTGGCTTTTAATTCTGCATGTTGGCGCCAGCTAGTCCCGTAAAGATTGACATTGATCGCATCACTAGCAATTAAGGCTCTGACCAAATTATAGGTATAGCGCGAGACGCCGCGATCATAAATGAGACTAGAAATATCGATACCTACCTGCATAAAACTACCTATCTATTTTGAAGTTGGTTAATCCTAGCAAGTTCTGAGGCTTTGCATAGACTCGGACTTGGCCAATGCCAGGTTTTTGGAGCTGGGTAATTTCTCGCCAGCCCAAATTATGGAGGGCAAATTTAACTTCCTTATTAGGGTCAGTCAGGCTTTCTAGATAGTCAAAAATGACCAAATAATCATATTTATCAGCAGCACCCTTGAGGGCATCTACGGCGGCTGGATGACCCGGATTAGACAAATAACCCAGGTTGTAGCTATAAAATTGATGTTGGTTGTACCAGTCCCAGCCGGCAAAAGGGGCCGGAAAACTAAAAATTGTGGCAGTGCGGGAGACAGGATATTTGGTTAGAATTTCTGCCTGAAGGCCGCGCCAATCCTCTCTTTGATAGTCTGGATTTAAATAGTATTGACTTAGTCCCCAGAGGTTAATAATTAACAGGCCGCTAAGCATGAGCAAACCTGGGTTGAGACCAAACGAGCCAGAAGTAAATTTTAGGCGAGTTTTTACTTCTAGTGCCAAAATAACCAGCAAACTATAAACTGCAGGTAGGATGAACAAAATTCGCTTAGGTTGAATAACTGGAATTTTGAAAGATACGATCCAAGCCAAAAATACAGGCACTATGGCCCACCAAAGCAAAATGACTAAAGCTTGGCGAGTTTGAGGTGATAAGTTGGCCTGATTTTTCCAGGATTGAAAAATTAACAGGCCGCCCAAAAAGCTGATAATTCCGGCGGTGACCAAATAACTAGAGTTTAGGTCTAGATTGACGACTCCAAACAGAAATTTGCCAACGGCTAGCGGCAAAGCCTTGAGTTGGGTGGTACTGACGACTTGGTCCCAACCTGGTAGATCTAGTCTGAGTTGTTGGCCCACGGCCAGTTGATTTAAAAAGCTGGGCACCCAAGGCGCAAAACCTAAAATAATTCCCAAACAGGCTAAGAAAAAACCCTGTCGCAATCTAGGTTGAGCTAAGACTTGTAGGCTCATAAATAGTCCCTGACTAATTAAGACAAACGGAAATAAATAAGTGCTATATAGCCCACCCAAGGCAGATAGACTCCAAAGGAGCCAGGTTTTAGGTGTGGGTTTGACAACCAAAATTTTGATTAACCAGAGCCAACTCAGGCAAGTCCACATCACCGCCAGGCTATATGGCCTGAGTTCTTGGGAATAAAACACCCAGAGACTGTTGCTAGCTAAAAGTAAGCCTAGCCAGATAATTTTTGATTTTGAATCCGAAGTTCTGGGCCACCAAATTGAGATTAGTTGAAACATAGCCCAACTGGCGATTAAACTGGGAATTACCGCCCCCCAAAGTCTCAGCCACCATTCGGCGTGGCTAAATTGCTGAGTTACAAAGGTTAAAAGGTGTAGGAGTGGCGGTTGAAAATCACCCGAGATCAAGAGTTGTTGGCTAAATGGCCGAGAACTTTCTGCAATTTGAGCAGCTTCATCCAGCCAAAAAGATCCATTGAGAAGCGGCCAGCGAAGTAAAAAAGTTAATGCTAAGAGTAAGCCAACAACTAAATTAAGACCTGAAAATTTTTGCCACATTTAATTATTGTAGCAGCTGACTTTTAAACTTCTTTGTCATCGCCAAATATCTGCTAGAATGTTTGAATATGACTGATCTTGATTCATTAGTAGCTCATCAATCTATTTTAGTGACTGGCGCAGCTGGGTTTATTGGGTCGCATCTGGTGGAAACTTTACTCAAAGCTGGGGCTAAAGTCATTGGGGTGGACAATTTTTTAACTGGCAGCCAAAAAAACTTGTCAGAAGTGGCAGAAAATTTAGGTGAAGTTTTTCAGCCAGGTAAAAATTGGTGGTTTATTGAGGCAGACGTAAATCAAAGTCCAGCTAAGTATCTCACTCCAGAAATTTTAGCCGCAGCCGGTCAAATTCAAACTGTCCTCCACTTTGCCTCGCCGGCGAGTCCTCCCAGATACCAAGCTCATCCAGTGGCGACTTATTTAGTTAATAGTTTGGCCACTCACGAGCTTTTGGAATGGCTGAAAGTTGCGGCGCCAGCGGCGAAGTTTTTGTTTGCCAGTACTTCGGAAATCTATGGTGATCCAGCCGTTCATCCTCAGACAGAATCGTATTGGGGCAATGTGAATCCGAATGGCATCAGATCTTGTTATGACGAAGGCAAGCGCTTGGGTGAGACTATTTGTGGCGTTCATGAACGAGACTTTGGTCAAGATGTCAGGATTGCCAGAATCTTTAATACTTATGGTCCCAGAATTGCCTTGGACGACGGTCGGGTGATTCCTAATTTTATAGATCAGGCTCTCAAGGGTGAGGCTCTAACTATTTATGGTTCTGGTCAGCAAACCAGGTCTTATTGTTATGTGACAGATTTAGTAGCAGGAATTTTGACTTTGGCGCTAACTCCAGGCTTGAAGGGTCAAACCGTTAATTTAGGCAATCCAGAAGAATTCAGTTTGTTAGAGACAGCCGAGCTGGTCACAGAGGCTGTGACTGGCCAGAAGCCAACTCCAGACCAATTGAAATACTTGCCGTTACCTGGCGATGATCCGACTAGACGCAAACCAGACATTAGTCGCGCTGCGCAGGTGTTAGGTTGGCAGCCGGAAGTTAGTTTCGAAACTGGCTTAAAATTAACAGTGGCTTACTTTAAAAACCAAATGAATCATGCTTAAGTTGAGCTGGTGGCAAAAAAATTCTTGGTGGCTAATGGCCTTGATTTTGAGCTGTAGCTTTGTTTGGTTGAGATTTTATAAAATCGAAGTTTCATTGGCATTTTTTAATGATATTGGCCGGGATTTTCTAGAACTCTGGGAGTGGCAAATGACCGGCAAGCCGCCTTTATTGGGGCCGCAGACCAGTGCTCTGCCATTTAATCAGAGTGCCGTCTATTTTTACCTGTTAATGCCGCTATACATGGTAACCGGCGCCTCACTCTTAAGTACAATTTATACTTGTGGTTTAGTTCAGGCTGGTTTGATTTGGTTGGGTTGCTGGTGGACGGCTAAACATCAACCTAGTTGGCAAAAACAGCTTTGGTTATTGATAGTTTTGCTAGCCCTGCAACCGCAAATGATCATCCAGCAACGGTTTGTTTGGAACCCGTCATTTGTGGCTGGTTGGCTAGCGATTGGGTTGTTAATGATCTGGCAGTTACTGAGTACGCCGCTGAAAAATTGGCGTTGGAGTTGGCTAGCTATTTGGGGTGGGGCGATCAGTCTGGCCGCTAGTTTTACTTATTCAGTGGCACCAGTAGTTTTAGCCGTTGGAGTCTTGAGTTTTATCTGGTGGCGGTTTAGGGCGATTAAACTTTGGTTCTGGGCAGCGGCAGGCATGGTGGTTTGGAATGTTCCCACTCTAGTTTTTGAATTAAGGCATCAGTTTTTATTGACTAATTTAATGCTCCATGGTGATAAATTAAGTCAGGTACCTACTAGCTGGCAAACTAAGTTTTGGGAGTTGGGACAATATTTAGTTGGTCTGGCTCCTGGTATGGTGCCAACGCAACTTCCGCTCAGTCAAATTATCTGGTTGACCTGGGTGGGATTGGTGGCGGGATGGCTTTTGAAGGAACTATTTAATTGGTGGCAGTGGCGCAAAACTGAGACTAACTGGCAGCAGTTTTCGCCGAGATTTATTTTCACGGCTAGTTGGTGGCTGTTGAGCCTAATCATCACAGTCTTGATGCCGGTGGCGGTCCAAAGCCACTATGTTTTTGGGATTTTATTATTGGGTTTGGCGAGTTTAGTAATTTTGCCGCACTGGAGTCGCTGGTTGGTGATGGCGGTCCTAGTTTCTAGCTGGCTGCAACCAAGTTGGTTTCAGCTGTATTGGCAGCCGGCTAGACATAGCTTGACTGAGCTAGAAGCATGCAGTCAGCAGGTTTGCCAAGCCGTTAAGGAGCCTTTATTTGTTAGCATTCAAGCCGGCTATCATCCTTATCACAACGGTACGGAATATCTCTATTTACTTCGCCGGGCGGGTTGTGATGTTAAGGATGTGGCTAACTTTCCCAATTCGGCTGACTTAATGGCTGTGATCGTGGATGATTCGGTTTATGAACATGGTAAAACTGCCTATAATGAGCTGACTCTTTTTGGCCGGAGCAAAGTTCAAGAAACTTTCTCCTGTCAGTCTAATTTACAAGTTTTACTGTTAGCTAAAACCCATGATTAATTTGGCTAATGGCCTAGCGGCTTGAAAATTTCTAGTATACTTAAACTTTGATTATGTTTTTAAAAACTTTGAAGAATTTGGCTAGTTTGCCCGTGGTGAGACTAATTGCGGCCATCCTGATGTTGTATTTAGTGTTTAGACAAGTTGACTTGATTGAGCTGGGTCATAAATTAACTCTGGTCAAGCCGGCTAGTTTGGGTTTTGCCGTCCTGGCTAGCGTTATCATGGCATGGTTAGCTGGTTGGCGCTGGGCAATGATTTTAGTGCCGCGGAAATTAACCTTGACTGACCACTGGCTGTTTTTTAGAGCCACCATGCTCGGGTTATTTTACAATTTATTTATGCCCTCGAGCGTGGGTGGCGACATCTTAAAATGGACGGCTTTAGAGCCATTAAAGCTAGCTAAAAAATCAGTGATCTTGACTATGCTAATTGATCGAGTTTTAGGGGTTTTGGGCTTAATTACTTTGGGCTATGGCGGACTAGTTGCGGCTCATTTTGGTAATTTGCTAGCGGTGCCAGAGTTAATGTGGCAGGTAATGACAGCTGCTTTTGGAGTGGTGGTGGCTTTTTTGGTGTTGATTTCTACTGATTGGAAATGGCGCCAGTTGCCTCTTCTGAATAAATTTGGCTGGGTGGCTGAGATGGAGAGCCATATTGAAAGACATCGGCCTCAGTTCTGGGCGGCTTTTATTCTGTCACTCATCATTCAATTAATTGGCGTCATAATTATGTTTGTCTTGGGTAAAGCTGTGGGTTTTAAGTTGTCACTTTTGCAATTTTTAATCATTGAACCGGCTTTGGGAGTGGCGGTGGGTTTGCCACTCAATTTTGCTGGGTTTGGAGCTACTGAAGTCGGGTTTGTTTATTTCTTTGGTTTGCTAGGAGAAGCTTCGACGACGGTTCTAGCCTTAACTTCGTTGATGGCGGCGATTAGATTTATCGTTGGCGGATTGGGTTGGCTAGTTGGGCTAATGGGCAGCTCGGCAAAGTCAAATTAGGATTGACTCTAATAGAGACTTGAGCTAAAAGACATCATGGCGTATTTACCCCAGTTGAAGTTGAAATTTGCCCGGCTGGATCAAACTAGCTGGTTAATTCTGAGCTGGGTAGGAATAATGTCAGTGGCAGCCATATCTGGCATTGTAACTCAACGAGCTTTATATGCTGATGGAGCCCAATTTTTTCAAAGTGCCTTGATTAATGGTTCAACTAATGATCCGAATCACCAGCGGTTATTTGTGAATTACTTGAATCAATTTTTGCTCCAGTTGGGGAGATTTTTCCCAGGTTTGACTTATCAGTTGGCTATAGGGTTATTCAGCACGCCATTATTTTTCTGGCCAGTAATTTTGCCAGCATTGGGAGCCTGGTTAATTAGGAAAACTCAGCCAGGGTTTAGTAAGTTAATTTTAATTTTTCAAACTGCGATTGCCTTGCCCTCGCTCATGTTTGTGATTAATCCGGGACTTGGCTTTTTCTCGTTACTGACACTGAATTTAGCATTATTGCTGAGGTTGAAAAAAAATTGGAGTTGGGAAGGTTTTTGGCTGGTGATTCTAGCCGGAATTTTATTTCAAAGTCACGAAACCACCTTGTATTTAATGCCAGTTTTAGCCGGGCTGAGCTGGTGGTTGTACCGGAAAAATCACCAAACAATTCTGCTGGGATTGGCTGGGGTTTATTTAGTTAATTTTGGCTATTCACTTTGGTGGCCAATGGCTCATCCAATTCAAGCGGCTGGAGCTAGATATTCTGGTCTGTTAGTCGAACTGATCGAGCGATTTAAAGATTTTGTTTGGCGAACACCACTGCTTTACACTTTGGGTTTGATGGGTGCGGTGGGACTGGCAGGAATGAGGTTTTATTTAATCAAGTGCTGGCCTAGGCGAGCTAAACTTTGGCAGCGGCTGGAATGGCTGGGTGTAACTGGCATTTGTTTAGTTGTGGGAGGGATTGAGTGGCAAGCCTTTAGGGCGGGGATGACTTGGCCAAGCGATGATTTTAAGTTGCGAGTTTTAATTACGCCTGGGGCATTGGCATTAGCAATGGCTGGGTTTTTACCTGCTAAATTTTGGAATCAAATTTTAAAATCTGGCGCCGTGACGGTGGGCTTATTGGTCACATCTTTGTTTCTGGGGTTATGGCAAATTAACCATAGCTACAGATGGCACTTGTTTCAAACTGATGTAATTAAGCAAATTCAGGTCAGTGATGTTTCTCAGCCGGTGAATTTAGCTCAAGTAACGACAGCTGAATATCACTGGGACTGGACTTGGCCGGTGTACTCGATGGTTTTGCAGCAAGGCCAGATTAAAACCATCCTCTACCCACCCACGCCCGGAACTGATTTTGAGCAAGAAATTAAGCTACCTAATTTTCCTGGGGACAGTTTGAAGACACCCTATTCTGTCTGGAAAGATCACCGATTTTTAGATTTAAGCCAATTCAAATATGACAACCAAACTAGACATTAATTCTATGATCAGGGTTTTAGTGGCGGTGCCAGTCTATAACTGTCAGCATCAAATTAGTCGGACATTGGCGCTAATTCCAATGGCGGGATTTAAGGTTGATGAAGTCTTGGTGATTGATAATCAAAGCCAGGATCAAACCCTTAGGGTGGCGACGGCAAGTTTAAAAAAGCTCAAAGGTCAGAGAGCGAGTTTAATCCAAAACCATGAAAACGTGGGCTTAGGTGGGAGTCATCAAGTGGCGTTTGATTATGGTTGGCAACATGGTTTTACGCACTTAATTATTTTGCACGGCGATGATCAGGCGCGGTTGAAAGATTTTCAGCCAGTGATGGCTGACTTGGATCTTAACCAAGATGTGGTGCTGGGAGCTAGATTCATGGCTGGCTCTGAGCTAGTGGGTTACGATCAGATTAGGCGCTGGGGAAATTTAGGTTTAAATCTAGTTTTTTCGCTGGCTACTGGCCGGCAGATTTTTGACACTGGTTCAGGCTTAAATCTTTACCGGCTGGCGGCCTTTAAACCAGCTGAGATTAATTGCTTGCCTAGAGACCTAACTTTTAATAGTTATCTCCTTTTGTGGAGTTTATTTAAACGTCATCATCTCAAATTTGCCCCAATTTCCTGGCGAGAGACAGATCAAGTCAGTAATGCTAAAGTTTGGCGCCAAGGCTGGCGGATTCTTAGGCTTCTGGGTCAATATTGGTTAGATTCAGCGGGATTTTTCAGGAAGCTCCGAACCCACAACCGACCAGCGTCCAAATTTAAGTTCATCTTCAACCATGGCTGAAGTCTCTGCTAGAATAAATTCCAGATCGGCCTAAATGTTTCAAATTTTTCTGACCAATTTACTCCCTAAAGGCAGTTTTCTCAAAACTAAACTTTTGGTTCAGACTTATCATCGGTTACGGCCAGGTCAGTTGGCCTATCCAGGGATGGTTTGGCAGGATCTGGGGTTAGACCCGAAAAAATTTCAATATCAGTTAATCTCGGCGGCGGCTATAGACCTAAATTTAGCGGCCAGTCTCCTCAAAAATCCAGTTTTTAATCAACTAGCTGACTCTGATCAGTTTTTAGTCTGGGATTTAAGATTTGTACCTCAAAAATCACCTAAAATAAGTAATCTAATTCAAACCGCTATTAAAGCTAAAAAATCACTTCTAGCCAGCTACCAAGAAGCCACGCCAGTCTTTTTATTGACTACTAAAGCCAAACTATCAGACTGGTCCAATCAGTCAGTTGAATTGGCCCCAGACAGACTCGGCTTAGATGATCTGGTGTCTAATACGGCAGAGCCAGAAACGGCTCAGGAACTGATGATTTCGAAGTTACTGTCAAGATCATTTAACAATTTAACAGCCGGCCAGTTTTTATTTACTAAAACTTCCAGTCAGGTAGCTAAAATTCAAGCCGAACATAACTTTCTAGCCCAGTTACCAGTGGCGATCAAGCATTTTTACCCACAGGTGTTGGATTTGAGGTTAAAGCCAGATCAGGCTAGTTATGATCTGGAACGAGTCTTTAGCTTCGATGTGGCCGTTCTAATTAAAAATCAAACCATATTTTGCGGTCAGGCCTTGTCAGAGTTATTTAGCCGGCTCCAGGAGTATTTAAAGCTGGTGCCAATTAAAATTGTCAGTCCAGTTAAATACCGGGCCAAACTAACCGAGCTGTTTGTGACTAAACTGGCGGATCGGGTGGCGGAACTGGAAAAATTAGCGATTTTCCCCAAGCTCAATCAAGTTTGTCAGGAGCAGGGCTTTAAGGACCTGGCAGATTTTCACCAGCAGCTGAGTAAAAACCTTCAGGCTCAAATCAAACTCAGCCAGGTCAAAAAACTCGAGTTTTCCCACGGAGATTTAACTGCCTGCAATCTCCTCTATGACCTCCAGACTCAGCAGCTGAAATTAGTTGACCCCCGAGGTTGGCAAAAATCTGAAGCCGAGACCTGGCGGCCCAAGGAATATGATCTAGCCAAGCTCAGCCATTCCTTTCTGGGCGGTTACGATCTAATTACGGCAGATTTGGCTAAACTGGTTTTAACCCCGGCTGGCGTTAAAACCGAGTTTTTACTGAGTCAGGCTCAACTTACGACCTTAGCCACAGAATTTAAAACTTTTCTTAAGACTCAAGTCATTAAACTAAATCAGTTGCGACTCTATGAAGCGAGTTTGTTTTTAAGTTTGATTCCACTCCACGCTGAGGCGCCAGATCAGAACCTAATCTTTTTAGCCAGAGCCCTAGAAATTTATGCTGAAGTTACTCAAGTTAAACCCGCCCACCGGCCGGCCAGCATTTCAGAAAGTCACCCCCAATGAGAACTACCTTTTTAATCTGTGCGGCTGGTAGTGGAGTTAGATTTGCTCAGCTGTTACCCACCATCCCCAAACCCTTAATTCAACTAGAAGGCAAAACCTTATTAGAGTGGTCTTTGGCATCACTGCCGATTTTACCCACAGATGACGTCCTGATCGTGACTCAGGCTAAGGATCAAATCCAAGCTAAACTGGGCGAGTATTTAGCCGCGATCTATCCTTTTAATGATCTGAAATGGTTAGAACTAGATCAGCCCACCAGAGGTCAGCTAGACACAGTCTGGCAAGCCAGGCATGAACTAGACCAGACTAAATCATTGACCATTTATAACTCTGACAGCTATTTTGAGTCCCCAACTCTATCTCCAGCTATCAGACTAGGCAGTGCGGCTGGAATTATCCCCTGCTCCCAGCAGCCCGGGGAAGCTTGGTCTTTTTGCAAGATTGATCAGGCAGATCGAGTCTTGGAGGTGGCCGAAAAAGTCAGAATTTCTGACTGGGCCAGCGTGGGACTCTATTTTTTCCGAGATACTCAAAGGTTTCTAAAACTAGCTGAAGCCGAGCTAAACACCCCTCAGCCTAGCGAGTATTACGTGGCGCCCATTTACCAGCGGTATTTGGCAACCGGCGAAGATATTAGAATTGATAAATTAGCCGTTTTCAAACCCATGGGCACACCTGAACAGATAGAAAAATACTGGCAGGTTAAACCAGTGGAGTTGGTGAGGGAGAACCAGTCTCAAACCCAAATCAATTCTCAAAATTTTAGGACAGAGTCATGGCCAAAGACAATGCTAGAATAACTTCTGAGGTTTAATTGCGAACCTGAACTTACCATGTCATATCTCGCCACCATCGTTATCCCCACCATGTTTAGCAACTTAGACTACTTGCGAGAGTGTCTAGTTAGCTTGGGTCAGCTAAAATTTGATCCAGCCATCCTTCACCCCAAGGTAGAAGTTTTAGTGGTTTGCAATTCATCTGAGGCTAAAATGCTGGAGGTTCAGGCAAGTCTAACTAATAGCCTTAAAACTATCGAGGGAACCAAAAAAACCTTTCGATTGGATATCCATTGGTTGTGCTTAGGTTTTAATACTGGTTTTGTGGGAGCTACCAATGCTGGCATTCAAGCTTCACAAGCAGCTGGAGCCGAATATGTCATATTTCTCAATGACGACACTCAAGTCACGCCTTTATGGCTGTCTGAATTAGTTTTGACCCAGCGACGAACCAGAGCTGACATGATTGCGAGCAAGGTTTATTTAGGTGATAAAAAAACCTTGGATTCGCAAGGATTTGGGTTTTCCTGGAGAGGCAAAGCTGAAGCCTTAAATCAGGATTTAAAATGTAGTTTGAGTAATGATAGTGATTACTGGCTGAACCAGCCAAACTTATTGAACCAAAAAGATTTGACTGAACCATTCGGTCCCGATGGCGCTGCCGCCATGTACACTCAGAAGCTGTTTAAACAGATTGGTCTGCTGGAAAAGGACTTTTTTGCCTATCTAGAAGACGTAGATTTAGCTTTGAGAGCTAGGCAACATGGTCTAGTTTGCGCCCTGGCCGAAAAAGCCATAATTTATCACTACAAACATGCCACCTCGTCAAAATTTAGTAGCTTTAAGTCAAGACAGGATTTGATTAATTGGGGCAAGATAGTCAAGAGAAGATATAATTCTAGAGTTTTAAAAAAATTTGCGATTATAATCTTTATAGAGAGACTTAAAAATTTAAGTGGGTTTTTAAAATCAAAATATAATTAATTAAATTTAGTCATCAAATTAATGTGTGTGATATTTAAATTTGTTACTCTTTGAAATTAGAAAAAAATATTATAAAAATTCTTAAAAACTCAAACCTATGAATATTGCCTATGAGATATCACCTATTTTGTCCGCTTCTGGTTTTTTTGGCGATAAATCTGGAGTTTATAGAATAACTTTTGATCTCATTTCAAACATGAGCGAGCATTTGTTGGCCATAGATCCAGATTCAAAAATATTTTTGTACACTTTAAATCCATACTTATTATTAGAACCCAATTCAGATCTTGATTATTTGTTGGCTAAAAAAAATGTATTCACAATCAGCTATCCAAAACTGCCAGTTAATTTGAGACTTGATGATATTGACTCTATTGGTCTTGCTTTTAGACCAATTCGAAAACTCAGAAATCTAATTAATAATTTTTTTATTGATAGATTTCGTTTTCAAAATTATTTTTCAGAACTTGAAAAGGAATTAGCTAAAAAGCAAGTTTCGATTGTGCATTTATCTGAGACAGGCTTTATTCCATTTAAAAATATTCCTTGTGTCATAACAATTAACGACTTGATTCCATTTTTATATCCTCAATGGCAAAGACAAGAGACTGTAAAAATACATCTTAGGAAACTCAATACAGCTTTAAAAATGTGCCAGGGAATAATTTGCATTAGCCAGAACACAAAAAAGGATTTAGTAACACTTTTTAGTAAATATATAAAAAATCAAAATATAGAAGTGATATATCCTTCACTGAGCAATTTTCATCCTGAGGAGTTGCCAGCTAGTTTTAGAGAAGTGCAAAAAATTGTCAAAAAAAACAACGCTCAATTGCTTGTTGAAGGTAAATATTTTCTTTTTTTTAGTACTTACGAACCAAGGAAAAATATTGCCAGCATTATCATAGCGTTTTTGAAAATTCAAAAAAATTTTAAAGATTACAAACTTGTTTTGGTTGGGGGAGATGGGTGGGGTAACGTGCGAGAGAAAATTATCAAAGGCATTCAGGAGCACTTTCCTTTGGCGGAGGAGTCGCCAATCATTGCCCTAAACTTTTTGAGTGATAAATATTTGCAGACATTACTAAAAAATTGTGCCGGTGTTGTTTATCCATCATTATACGAGGGATTTGGAATGCCTATAATTGAGGCTTTGAGCTACGGTGTTCCAGTTATTACAAGTGATCTTTCAAGCATGCCGGAGGCCGGAGGTGATGCAGCTATTTATATAAACCCACGAGATACGCAAGAGCTCGCAGATGCAATGGCCAAAGTTGCCAGTGATTCAATTGATAAAAAAATAAATAGAAGTCTGGCAATTAAGCAATTAAATAAATTTTCTTGGGAAAAAAATGTTTGTCAACACCATGAATTTTATGCTAAGGTTCTAAAAAAGTGACAATCGGCATTGATATCAGCATGCTTGTTTATCGTGGTAGTGGCGTAGCTACTTACACCTATAATTTAGTTATAGCTTTATTGAAATTTCATCCAGAGCATAAATATAAATTATTTTACTCGTCCTTTAGAAGGCCGAAAAATTTTAATTACCTCAATGAATTTAAAAGCCTTGGAGCGAAAGTCTATAATTACTATTTGCCCCCAAGTGTTTTGAAATGGCTTTGGAATAAAAAAAACTTTTTACCTATAGAGTGGCTAATCGGGAAAGTAGACGCATTTCACTCATCAGATTTTTTAAGGCCACCTTTGTTAAGTGGTACATTAGGAATAACTACATTGCATGATCTTACTTGGAAGATTTTTCCAGAATTTCATACCGATGATATTGTTTTTGCACACACCAGAAAAATTCAGAAAACAATTAAATACCAAGACCTAATTCTAGTTGATTCAAAAAATACTGCCAAAGACCTAGCTGCTTGTTTTCCAGATACAAAACTAACAAATATTAAAGTAGTATATTTGGGAATTGATGAGCGTCTTGGCCCAGTCAAAGATGAACAAAAAATAAAAACTGTTTTAAATAGTTATCATCTAGAATACCCCTTAGATTACTTGATTTATGTCGGCGCAATTGAGCCACGGAAAAATGTTGATCTTGCCATTAGGGCTTTTGCTAGTTTAGCTAGCCAAGATAAATTCCAAGAGTATAAATTTTTGTTAATTGGGAGAGCTGGATGGAAAAACGAAAATATTTTTAAACTCATAGCCGAGCTTAAATTGAAAGATAAAGTTATATTTGTTGGGTATGTTGAAGAGCAACATTTAGCAACGTTTTATAGCGCTGCCAAACTAACACTTTACTTATCTGAATATGAGGGTTTTGGGCTGCCACCACTTGAGTCGCTAGCTTGTTTGACACCAGCTTTATGTTTGAATAATTCAAGCCTTACAGAGGTGGTAGCTCCGAAGTACTTGACTTTTAAAAAGGATCCATCAGACTTACTTCAAAACATGATCAAACTAATTCAAAATGATGTAAGTGAGGCTGAGGGCAAAAAAATTAAGAGCCAATTTAGCTGGCAAAAATATGCTGATGAAGTAATTAGTTTGATTATAAGTAGGATATAAATGGTTAATTTAAATAAGTGGTTTTATGGAGTTGCCCAGAAAATATTCCAGCCAAATTGGCAGGTGGCACTGATTTTGATCGTAATTGGTTTAATCACTTTTATACCTTTGTTCCGGACTGGCTTGACGACATACGACGACTTATCGCAGCAACTGTTAGCTTTGGATGATAAATTTACTTTTTTTGAAATTTCAAAAAGTTTTGCAAATTCTCAAGGAAGGTTTTATTTTTTGTACTCTGGTCTAGTCTTATTACTTCCCTACTCAATTAATAGTTGGTGGTTTATTAAAGGTGTCGGTCTTGGATCGGTATTTTTGAATTTGCTTTTACTAAGTGTTTTGAATGGAAAAATATTCAAGTCAAAAGAAATGGCCTATTTATCGCTATTGTTGGGATTTGTTTTAATGCAAAACTCTTGGGAGCATAATTTGCTTAACGCCTATCCACTTGTTTTTACTTTGAGTGTGAGTTTGCTGCTTTTTTCTTTAATCCTGTTATTTCAATATTTAGAAAAATCAAATTTAAAACTTTTAGTTATGTCAGGGCTATTTTATTTTTTTGCGTTATTGAGTTATGAGACATTTTTGCTCTACTTACCAATATATTTTATAGTTGTATTTTTTAAATTTAAAAAACCAGTCTTTTCGGCGCAAAATTTAATAAAAATAATCAAAATCACTTCACCTTACCTTATCTCAGTTGGAGGTTATTTGGCGGCCTATTATTTATTTCAGCAAGCTCATCCATCTGGATATGATGGGAATCAAATTAAAGGTGGCTCTGTTGGAGGTTTTTTTAAGACGATTTGGATTTTTGGAAAAAGCTCATTACCTTTTTCCTTTTTCCTAGATAAATATTACCGAACATATTTGAATACATATAATACGAGTCTACTTGGAGATAGAAGGA
>Ga0265292_1000985_pt1 | contig 28932 bp, 39 predicted proteins | sample Munlanlewell296A_FD_189080 | JGI IMG/M metagenome (GOLD analysis project Ga0265292, IMG submission 189080) | Leachate microbial communities from a municipal landfill in Southern Ontario, Canada - Leachate well 296A | ecosystem: Engineered > Solid waste > Landfill > Unclassified | place: Canada... | reverse complement strand
TTTTAATGCGTGGTGATAGGCCGTAATCGGTAAATAATATCATTTAGCAAACTGGACTCCAGCGCGGGGTCCTGTTTTTTTTGTTCTTTTTAATAATCCACCCTCAAAAGAGGGAATCAAAGGAGGCAAGGCATGTGTGTTAAATCAGCATCAAACGAAGAGTTGCAACGAATGCATTTTGAGGCCTTGCTTGGAATCGTTCACGATTTTTTATGCTGGGGTGGTTTTCCACAGGCCGATTTTGCCAAACGGTCGCTCGATGAATTGGCGCGCCGGGTTGAGGTGCGAGAGAGCACAGTTCGGAAAAACGACAAGATATTGGCCGTGATTTAGCAGGCCAGCATTAAAAAACTTTGGAGGAAGGGGTTTAGATGGAACGAATGACTGATCTGGAATTGGAGATTATCGTAGCGAACTGCCTCTCTCCCGGGGGCGGCAACACTGAACTGTTTGAGCGCGCGACCAAAGAGATGGATCGGCGCGGTCTGCTCAAAAAAGAGGAAGAAAATAAAACAATTAAGACCTCCTAGGAGGTGCCGGGGGCGACGTTTAGTCGCCCCTTTTTCATACTTGATTATTTTAGTTCAGATGTTATATTAAAGATGAACCGAAAGGCGTTTTTCAGAGTTGAGAGCATCCGCCTTTCGGGCAGCAAGCTTCGCCAAAAGCTAATGCAAGTTTTGGATCAAACTTTATTGAATTGGCAGGCTGTTTTGCCGCCGGCTGTGGCCGCGCGGCATAGGCTTTAAGGGGTAAATATTATTTGAATCGCTCGCGGGGATAATCTCTGCCCCCGATTCAACAATAACCGCCGGCTAGTCCGGCGGAACCCATTATTTCATCAAGCCAATTCTTGATTAGCACTTAGGCGAAGCTTTTTGTTACACAAAAGAAAAAGGGGCTTGCCCCGTTAGAAAATAATATTTTTATTAGTTACAATTATTTATTAACATTATAAAATTAATAGTCAACAAATTGTCATAAGAATTCTAACGGGGTGTAGTATAGCGGTAGTACCCGCCCGCCTAGCTTGCCGGGGTGTAGTATAATGGTAGTACGCAAGGCTGGGGGTCTTGTAGCCGGGGTTCGATTCTCCGCACCCCGACAGACTAGGCAAGCGGGCGCGGCGCAAGGCTGGGGGTCTTGTAGTCGGAGTTCAACTCTCCGCACCCCGACCCTCCTACGCTAAAGCTTCGAAGGGCAAGCCGCCCGTAAACATCGTTAACCTGAAACTCGTCCTCCGTAGCTTCAGCGAAGGAGGATTCTCCGCACCCCGACCCTCCTACGCTAAAGCTTCGAAGGGCAAGCCGCCCGTAAACATCGTTAACCTGAAACTCGTCCTCCGTAGCTTCAGCGAAGGAGGATTCCCAGTACCCCGACAGGCTAGGCAAGCGGACCTGCCCGCCATGATCTGCGGTCTCAGGCGCTGGCAGGCGGGCGCGACACAAGGCCGGGGTCATGCCCGCCCCATAGCAAGCGAAGCTTTGCTACTGGGGTGGCCCGGGTTCGACTCGTCCGCTGAAGAGGTGGAAGAGGCGGGTTCCCGGCCCGCCTGCAACGCTATGCGCAGCATTGCGGGCAGGCACCTCGACCAGTTTAATAATCATATGCTGACACCGGAGCAAGAACAATGGATAAATCATCTTAGCGACACCGAGAAAGTATCGGTTATTCCATTTGATCCGACCTGTGACGGAAAATTTTTAAAAATAAAAGAGTTAATTCAAAGCGTCTTGGGTTTTGAACAATCGGTTGAACACCGCGGGGCCAGCAGTTTGGGCATTTCCGGCCAGGACGAAATTGATGTTTATGTACCCGTACCAGTAGAAAAATTTGATAAAGTAATCAGTTTAGTAACAGATTTGTTGGGAAAACCAAGGAGTCATTATCCTTTAAAAAGGGCCAGATTCGTTAAGTATGTTGAAAAAAAGCACATCGATATTTTTGTCATCAATCAAGAAGACGTTGGCTGGAAAGACTGCAACAAGTTTCATTCTTTCTTATTATCGCATCCCCAAGCTTTGGATAGCTATCGGAAACTGAAGGAAGAATCCGCCGGTCGAAGTGTTCGTGAATATTATCGGAGAAAAATAGAATTCATTAATGAAGTACTATCTAAAATCAGCGAGGTATGAAATATATTGATCGGGTTTATGGCGAGGTTATAATCGATGAGCCGGTAATTTTAGAGTTAATCAACTCGCCGTCACTGCAAAGATTAAAGGATATTGACCAGGCGGGCTATCGCCCGCTTCGGGTGAAGCCGGAAGTCGATGCCGGGATTTACGATCACAGCCGTTTTGCCCACTCGCTGGGCGTTTTTCTTTTACTGAAAAAATATAACGCTCCGCCGGAAGAGCAGGTTGCCGGGCTGATTCATGATGTGTCGCATTCGGCCTTTTCTCATGTGATTGATTATGTGCTCGCGGGAGGTTCGGAGTCCGAGCATGATCATCAGGACAAGATCTTTGCCGCCTTTGTCCGTAAAACGGAAATCCCGGCGATTCTTGATAAATACGGTTTCAATTTGGAATATATTTTAAACGACGAGAATTTTCCACTTAAAGAGAAGGCCTTGCCGGATTTGTGCGCTGATCGGATTGACTACTCATTAAAAACCGCGGTGATTTTTTCTGAATTGGATGAAAGCTCTAAAGTCTATTTGTTGGAAAATTTGATTGTTGAAGAAGGTCGGTGGATTTTTAAGGATGCTGAAAGCGCAAAGAAATATGCGGAATTATTTTTAAAACTCAATACCATTTATTATTCCGGATTTTTATCCGCGGTGATGTTCAGAACCGTAGGAGATTATCTGCGCCATGCTTTAGAAAAAAAGTACATCAGCGAAAAAGATCTGTATACAACCGATAAAACAGTGCTTGAGAAAATAGCAATATATCACTCGGGCGATGATAAATTGAACGAGTTGTTCGCTAGGATGAACAGAAAAATATCTTGCGAAAATAATCCGCAATCGTTTGACATCAAGGTATCCTGCAAATCAAGAGTAGTTGATCCTTACTGCAAACACCAAGGAGGATTAAAGCGCGTTTCTGAAGTATACCCGGAATGGAGCAAAATAATTGAAACGGAGTCAGCGCCAAAAGAGTATTTCTTAAAATTTGGCACTAATCTGATTTAATACTTTAAAATTATAAGAAATATAAAGAATCGTGTTTTGGGTTTTTTGTTTTTTGTTCGATCTGCACTCTAATTTGGTAATTGACCGTCGGTTGATAAAGGCATAAAATGAGTTTCAGGTTTGTTAGATTTGTTCTTTGGCATTTCAACTTGGGGAAGGAGGCAGCGATGAATAAGCGGCTCAATAAAGCGGCTTGGGAAACTGTCCGGCAATTGAAGCAGGCGCGGTTGTTGGGGCACGGCGCCTGTTACCGTATTTTGGCCAAAAGTCCGTTTCGGCAGGCGGCCGGGAAGCTAAAACTGGCCCATCCTTGGAGCGGCGAGTTGGAGAGCGAATATCAAAATTGGCTTTACGACCTTAAACGGCTCAAGGATTTTCTGGCAATAAAAATGTATCTGAAAAACCGGATTTTAATTCAGGGGGTACGTCGGTTTTCCAATCTGGATTTAACGCTGGTTCTGCTCGATCTGCTCGCGGAAAAAGATTGCGGTTTGATCGCCCGGGCGATTGCCGGCTCGGAAACGATTTTTTCCGCGATTGTCAGCTCTCTGGAAAATGCCGCGGAATGGTCGCTGGAAGATGAGCGACAGTTGACCAAAGAAATCAAGTGGCATGAACGCAAGCGCCTGTTCGCGGAGGTGGGCGGTGCCGCCTTACTCATTGGCATCGGCTACTATTTCTTCAAGAAAAAAAAACGGAAGCGGGGCGCCAAGTGATTTGGCGCCCTTTTCTATTTGTGATATATTGTGGTTGAAATATGAAGAAATTTATCGCTATCCCAATAATTTTTTTTCTGCTTTCTTCGGCCATATTGGTCGGAGCTCTGGTTTATTCCCACACCAATTTTTTTGGCGTGGGGGTGAATCAGACGCGCCTAAAAGTTAAGGCTGTTCCGGCTGCGGTAGAAAGCGAGCAAAACAAATTTGCCAAGGAAGTCGCGTCGGAGCGCGCGCCGGAGCCGCTCGCACAGCCACTCACGCCTCGCCGACCGGCAGAGACCGAAGAAGTTTCAATGATTGCCGTCGGCGATATAATGCTTTCGCGCAATGTGGCGGCAAAAATAAAAAAATTTAAGGACTTTAATTATCCGTTTGCCTCAACCAGCGCATACCTGAAAAGTGCTGATTTTGTTTTTGGCAATCTGGAGTCGCCGATTACACTGGGACCGGTGGTGCTAACCGGTAGTTTTACTTTTCATGCCGACCCGGGCGCGGAAATCGCTCTCGCCACCGCCAATTTTAAGGTTCTTTCCTTAGCCAACAACCACTTGCCGAATTACGGGGCAGTGGGTATTGCCGATACGATTAAGTATCTGAATGAAGCGGGTATCGCCCATGCCGGCGCCGGCAAAAATCTGGCGGAAGCGAGCTTGCCGGCGCGCCTAGATTTTAAAGGCATTAAATTCGCTTTTTTGGCTTACAATGACAGCGACGTGGCGCCGCCCGGTTACGGCGCGGCCGCCGGCCGCGCCGGCACCGTCTTGATGGATATTACAAAAATGCAAGCGGCGGTTAGCGCGGCCAAAAAACAGGCCGACCTGGTGATAGTTTCTATGCACTCTGGCAAGGAATATACCGAAGAGCTGACAAGATCGCAAACAGCATTCGCGCACGCGGCCGTAGATGCCGGCGCCGAGCTGGTGCTCGGCCACCATCCGCACGTAACGCAAAGAGTGGAGAAGTATAAAGACAAGTATATTTATTACAGCCTCGGTAATTTTATTTTTGATCAGATGTGGTCCGAAGAAACGCGACGCGGCGTAGCGGTAAAATTTTATTTTAACGTTGCCGGCCTATTGCGGGCCGAGGTTCAGCCGCTACTGATTATGGATTACTCCCGTCCGGTTTTGGCGGAACAAAAAATCGCCGAAGCGATTTATCGGCGGTTGCGAATTGAGCCGACCGGCAGCTTGATCAAGCTAATGCCCGTCGATTAAATCAGTTTTGGCAATAGTTAATCAGATCGTTTTTCAGCTTCCTTTCGCCAATATCAATTATCCGCTATAATTATTACAGTAAAGATAATAAAATGATCACTAAGACACTCACCGGTTTTTTCCAATTTATCCGCGAACAAGGGGTAATCGGACTGGCAATTGGTTTTATTCTGGGTGCGGGCGTGAACAAGGTGGTTACCTCTCTGGTCAATGATATTATCCAGCCGGCAATCGGTTTGATTTTTGGATCGGTTGATGGTTTGAATGGCCTTCATTACAGTTCAATTATGTATGGCCGATTTATCGCCGGCTTGATTGATTTCAGCATTCTGGCAGCCATCATCTATTTCGGCATCAAAGGGCTCGGGCTTGATAAATTGGACAAGAAGACTGAAGGGCCAAAACAGTAGAAATAAAAGATTAAAATAAAGACAGGGCGAAACAAGAGTTTCGCTCTTTCTTTTTATAAAATAAAAACGGGACTCGGTTGGACCGAATCCCGTAAGACTGTCAGCTGTTGATAGCTTCTGCGATTTTAGCATAAATCTGCTTAAGAGTCGCCGGTTTTTTCAGAAAGAGATAGTCGCCCGGCGTTTTTTCGAGCCGAATTAGCAACTCCTTATTTGCTGTGAATAACACCACCGGTTGGCGCAACTTAAGGCGCCTTATCTCGGCGATAACTTGCTCGCCGTTCATGCCCGGAGGCATGTCATGGTCAGTCCATACAATACTGAAATCTCCACCCTCCCGGAAGATTTTTATCCCTTCAGCACCAGATTCGGCGGTAACCACTTCGTGGTCCCCGGCCTCCAACGCGGAACGAAGAAAACTTCTTATTGATTCTCTGTCTTCAATAACCAAGATTTTCACCTTGATACCTCCGTATAATTTTTTTCGTAATGTTCAGTAATTTTGATATTCTAACCTATTTATTTATTTTTGTCAATAGTTTAATAAGTTGTCATTTTAATACAAAGTGATTTACAATAAATATATGAAATCATCCTCACGCGCTAAAATCGGCAACCGCAAGAATAGCCCGGCCTACCGCACGCCGGCGGCGTTTCGTTATCGCGCCGGCCTTAAAACTGCTAAAGCCAAAAGCGTCAATTTAAAGAATAAGCCTTATAATAAATAACACATCCTTCGACGAGCTCAGGACAAGCTTACAAAATAACAGTTAACAAAAAGAAAAGAATATAATTATTTTTAAACTCGTAGTGAGTTTACTTGTGGTGAGCTCGCCGAACCACCGAACTATGAATATAAGCAAGTTGGGAAAACTTCTCGCGGCTGAACCAAAGTATCGCTTCAAACAGGCGTACACCGCGGTTTTTCAGGATTTGATTGTTGATTGGGATGAGGCCTCCAGCCTGCCTATGGCCACGCGCGAACAACTTAAGGAAAACTGCCCGCTCGCGATTGTTGCGGAAGTAACAACCAGCGCCGATGGGACACAAAAGGCGCTGATCAAATTTGAAGACGGTTTGGCGGTGGAAACGGTGCTCATCAGCCATCGCGATGGTCGCCACACCGTTTGTGTTTCATCGCAGGTCGGCTGTCCGCTGGGCTGCCTGTTTTGTGCTACCGGCAAAATCGGTTTCCGCCGCAACCTGACGCGAGACGAGATTGTTGAACAGGTAGTTTTTTTCGCAAGGGCGTTGAAAAAACAAAACAGCAAGATCACCAATATTGTTTTTATGGGTATGGGCGAGCCATTCTTGAACTATGATAACGTGCTTGGCGCGATTAAGTTTTTGAATGAAGAAAATACTTTGAATCTGGGCGCGCGGCGTTTTTCCATTTCCACCGCCGGTGTTACCCACGGCATCAGAAAACTATCCGAGGAAAAAATGGAAATCAATCTGGCTTTTTCGCTTCACGCGTCGGACGAGGCGACCCGCAGCCGCATCATGCCGATTAATAAAAAATATCCTCTGGATAAAGTCTTGAAAGAAATAAAAAATTATACTGAAAAAACCCGTCGGCGAGTGATGTTTGAATATCTGATGATTGACGGCTTGAATGATTCGCCCGAGCAAGCCGAGCAATTGTCGCGCCTGCTCAAAGGAATGCTGGGCTTTGTTAATCTGATCTCCTATAATGCAATCCGCCTCAACGGCGGACAGGCAGGCGTGTTTAAAAGTTCGCCGCCGGAGCGGATTAAAAAATTCAAGCAAATCCTCGGGAAAAATCGTCTGTCGGTCTTGGAGCGCCATCGCTTCGGCGAGGGCATTGAGGCCGCCTGCGGGCAACTGGCAGGGAAGAAAATAAAGTAGTGAACAAACCCCCTGGTTGCTAGAAAATTATTTTTTTATAATTTGAAAAGTTAATATTAAATTTACAATTATCAATTTACAATTTACATTGAATTATCAATAATAAAATTTTCAAATTTGCAACATTGAAAATTTATTGAAAATTGAAAATTGGAACTTGAAAATTTGGATTTGAAAATCATATGAGACCAAAAATCGGTGCGCATGTTTCCGCGGCCGGCGGGTTATATAAAGCGATAGAAAACGCGCAAGCGATCGGCGCCGAGTGCATTCAGATTTTCGGCGCGAGTCCCAGGATTTGGCGCGGTGTTCTGCCCTCGGCCGAGCAGGTAAAAAAGTTCCGCTCCGCCGCGGCCGCGGCCGGAATCAACCATATTTATCTTCACGCCAGTTACTTGGTAAATTTGGCGAGCGCCAAGGCTTATAACCGCGAGCAGTCGGTTTTAAGTCTGATTGATCATTTGCGGATCGCGGAGCTATTAGGCGCGCGCGGCCTGATTTTTCATCTTGGTTCATCGGGTGTTGGCGGTGATGTAAACGCGGCGAAGAAATATACGATTGAGGGCATAAATAAAATACTGAAGGTGGTGTCTGGCAAAGCGAAATTGATTTTAGAAAATTCGGCCGGCGGCGGCGCCAAGCTGGGGTTAACTTTTCACGAGATTGGCGAGCTGTTCCATGGCGCTCGCGTCAATCGGCTCGGCATCTGCTTTGACACCGCGCACGGTTTTGAGGCCGGCCTGATTGACGACTACACGCCGGAAAAAACAAAAAAGTTGTTTGCCGAATTTGATCGCGAAATCGGACTGGAACATCTCATGGCGTTGCACCTTAATGATTCTAAAACCGCCTTTGGTTCGCATCATGACCGGCACGAGAATCTGGGCGAAGGTCAAATCGGACTTGCCGGCTTTAAAAATCTGGCAAGCGATAAGCGCTTGTGGCAGGCCGACTGGATTTTGGAAGTGCCCGGTTTTGACGATCTTGGTCCGGATAAAAAAAACGTAGATCTGTTAAAAAGCTTATTTAAAAAAAGTTGAAAAGCAATCCATGATTTGCTATAATCAAAGAAACTGATAAACCATAAAATAATCATATGCCGGAAGACATTATTACCACTTTAAAAAAGCAGCATCAGGAATTAAAAGGCATCCTCACTGGCATCAAAGATAAATTGCATACCGCCGCGCTGGATAGCCTGGATATTTCGGCGCGGCTCGTTAATTTTAAAAAAGCTCTAGCCAAGCACCTGGACCTTGAAAATAACATTTTTTATCCGGAGCTCCTGAAAAAGATGAAGGAGCGCAATCTGGAAGTCGGCAATGCGGAATTGTTTATCGGCGAGATGAAAACGTTGGAGCGGGAGATTATTGATTTTTTGAGCAAATATGATGAACCGAAGAAGATTGAAAATAAATTTGACCGTTTCAAGCCGGAATTTGATTTTATCATTTCTTCCTTAATGATTCGCGTCACCTCGGAGGAAGACAGCGTCTATCTTTATTGGTAATGGGTATAATAAATAAAAGATGAAATACAAAAAACGATCCTAGGCGGGTCGTTTTTTTGAAGTGGTGTCGGACACCCCTGATGTCGTCCGACACCGAGAATCGGCACTATTTTAAGTCAATCAAATAAATCTCGCCATCAGTGAAAAATTGGTCGCCTGAGGAATTTTGGCCTAAGACCGGATCAACGAATTTTTCTTTATGCGAGTTTATGATCAGGCCGGTTCGGTTTAAGTCAGCGAAAAGATATTCACGCTCGGTGTCTATGTCCGGGTTAATCTTGTGCGTCACCCACCATTTAATGCCCATATCCAGGCTGGCCGTACCGACATAGATATTTTTTCCATCCGCGGTTTTGAAGTTAGTTCGCCAAAAGCGGGCATGGTGCCGTTCGCGTACGCTGTTTTCCGCTGTCGGTTTTTGAAAAGCAAAATCATTCACCTCCGCTTGCCAGAAAGAGGGTGTCATGGGCGCCCGGTCATAGGCTTGATTCAAGAGAGCGGATTTGGCGATACGATAGATGGTTCTGCTGTTCGCCGGATCGGCCGCGTACCAGCCAGCCTGGTTAAAAATTCTATCAACTTCAGAATCATCTTTGGCGTAGATAACAAAGGAGAGCGGCTCCTGTGGCGAGCCGTTAAGCATTTCGCTATAACGAGATAAATTATAATCGATAAAGGAGGCGAGCATATTGCTGGCCACCACCGGCTCGTGAGTTTCTTCCAGACCGGCTAAGGTAATTTTCGGCCATTCAATAAAAGAAAAACCGAGATAGCCGGTCAACATAATGATCAGTACTGCGGCAGTAAGTAATTTTGCTTTAGGTTGAGGCTGGCTTGGCGGCGCGGTTCGCCGGAAGCTTTGCCAGGCGTGAATACTGATGCCGATTAATAACCAGAGACCGCCTAATAAAAAACCCGCCAGGACATCGCTCAAGTAATGGACGCCGAGATAGATCCGGCTGGCGCCAATCAGCGTAATCAGCAGTATGATAAAAAAAGACAATTGCAGGCGCCGCCGCCAGCTGGCCATAGTTTTCCAGCAAAAATAAAGCATAAAACCAAAGAAAGCCGCAGCGGCTGTGGCATGGCCGCTCGGGAAAGAGAAGGATGATTCAAAATAAACGCTCTCGGCCGGACGGCTGCGGTGAACTAAAATTTTTCCGAGATAAACAAAAGCCTCACTGCCTACAAGCGCTACCCACAGCGGCAGCAGAAAATCTTTGCGGCTCTTGAGCCAAAAAATTACGCTCGCCCCGAGAGTAAATAAAATGATAATCTGCGTCCTGCCAAGCATGGTGAACCAGATAAATATTTTCACCAAGGCCAGGTGGCGAAAAGCCGAAGCCAGGCTCTCCAGCCGTCGATCAATTTGAATAATAGCGCTGTAATTATAAATTGCCTCCACTACGCCGAACAATTGGAACAAGAGATAGATAAAAGCGATGGCCAGCAAGGTGAAGGGCAGACCGAAAAAATTTTTGCGATCAATTCTGCGGTTAAGGAAGGCAAAGAAGCGAGGGAAGCGAGTGACGATTTTTTTGACCTCCGGATTTTCGGCGATGGCGCCGGCAACGGAGAGCCAAAGCGATTTGGCGAGCGCGAAAAACTGCGGGCCGCGCTTGATTAAAACTCTCTCCAGCGCGTAGAAAAAAATAAATAGCGTGAAAGCAGCCAAGCCTAAGAGCTCCGCCCGAGTGGTCCAGAGTTTGACCGTATCCCAGGCGGCGCCAAAAAAGAAACCCAGGTAAAAATAAAAAAATACCCAGGCGGCGACGCTCAATAAATTTAGCAGCAAAAATTTACCGCGCTTCATGCCGGAAACGCCGGCAATAAATGGGATAAGAATTTTTAGCGGTGCGATAAAACGGCCGATAATCACGCTCTTGGCGCCGTGTTTTTTGAAAAAATCTTCTCCGCGGTCAAGGTTGGTTTGAGCGAATAGGCCGCTCTGCTTGGAAAACAAACCGGAGCCCTTGCGGCCCAGATAAAAACTCAAGGCCTCGCCCAAAAAGGCGCTAGCGATGGCTAACGAAATAATCAGATAGGGATCTATGTAGTTGGAGGAAGCAAGAAAGCCCAGAAAGAAAGTGAGCAAGGCTCCGGGGATAAGCGCGCCGATTGCCACCACCGATTCAACAAAATATAAGAGAGTAATCACAAAAAGGGTCAAAAATTGCGAGTAGGCCAGAGCCTTAATGATTGAATTTAATAAATCCTGGATCATATATAATAGTATTTACGAGTATTTACGACAATTTACAGCATACCACTAATTATTTATTTTATAAACATAAAATCAAGCTTGAATCAAGCTTGATTTTAGTAGAAATTACGCTTTAACTTTTGCCAAATTTTTGATACAGCTGGTGCAGATTTTAATCCGTTTGCCCTCTACCTTTTTGCTCTGCAAGTTAATGTGCTGCCGTTTGATGGTTTTAATGTTTGAGTGCGAGCGAGAAGCGTCCTTGGTTGAACCGCGGCCGCATAAATCACAACGTCTTGCCATAGATTTTATTTAAAATTTATGATTTAAGATCTATGATTTATAGATTTATAAAAAAATAAACTGCCACCAATCGGCAGAATTAATTAATGATAATATATCACAATGATTTACATTTGGCAAGTTTGTGATATAGTGAAAATGCAAAGTTTTTTTGATGTTTTTTTGACTTTTGACTTTTTAGCTATGTTAGTAACTTTATTTACCATCGCCGCACTAGTTTTTTCCGCGATTATCCATGAATACACTCACGGCTGGGTGGCGCATAAACTCGGGGATGACACGGCCAAGGATGCCGGTCGGCTGACCCTGAATCCCTTGTCCCATCTTGACCCGCTTGGCTCGGTATTGGTACCGCTGATTTTAGCGCTAACTAAAGCCCCTTTTTTTATAGCTTGGGCTAAGCCGGTCCCTTATAATCCTTATAATTTACGCGATCCAAAATACGGCGATTTAAAGGTCGCGCTCGGCGGACCGGGCGCGAATTTTTTGGCAGCGGCCTTTTTTGGCTTACTGGCTCGTTTTCTGCCGCTCTCAATGGCCGCCAAAACGTCTTTAATCAGCGCGTTTTTGAGCGGCGACAGTCAGGCCTTGCTTTCCGGGGTCGCGGGCAATTTTTTTGCCAGTTTGTTTGCCCTTTCGGCAGTAATCTGCTTCGTAAACTTAATTTTGATGATTTTTAACCTTATTCCTTTGCCGCCGCTTGACGGCTCAAAAATTTTGCTGACCTTTCTGCCTCATCGCTGGCGAACCGGTTATTATCGCTTGGAGCCGTATGGTTTTTTCATTGTTTTGGCGTTGGTTTGGCTTGGCCTGATAAATATTATCCTTTTAACCCCGCTTTTTTTCATTTTTAGCGCCTTAACCGGAATTTATTAGGTATCTTGGCAAAGACTTGACGAAAGAGGATTTTATTGATAAATTTAAAAAGCACTTGAGATTATCAACATCCCGATGAATCGGGATTTGTTTTAGTTTTCACCCTGTAATTAGATTTATTTTTTATATTTTATATTGAAAAATGCCTACAATCAATCAACTAGTCAGAAAACCGCGCGTCGTACAAAAGAACAAGAGCAAAAGCCCTGCAATGCAGAGCGTCTTGGATACTCTTCATCGCAAGCGCACAACTTTGCCCGAAGGTTCGCCTTTTAAGCGCGGCGTCTGCCTGAAAGTTACCACCACCACTCCAAAAAAGCCGAACTCGGCCTTGCGTAAAATCGCGCGCGTCCGCCTCTCAAACGGCATGGAGGTTACCGCCTATATTCCGGGCGTTGGCCACAACTTGCAGGAACACTCGGTTGTATTATTGAAGGGCGGCAAGACCAAAGATTTGCCGGGTGTGCGCTACAAAATAGTGCGCGGGGTTTACGATACCCAAGGCGTGCAGGGCAGAATGCAATCCAGGTCTTTATATGGAGCCAAAAGGGCTAAGGCGAAGAAGTAATCGCGAATCAGTACGAATTAAACTCGAATTATTCGAATTAAATTCGCTACATTCGCTAATAATTCGCGATGAATTCGCGATGAAAAAATTTATGAGAGGAAAACCAGCTGTAAAACGAAAAATTGAACCGGATTTGAAGTTTGGCGACGCCGACGTCGCTAAATTTATCAATTATATCATGGAACGCGGTAAGAAATCGGTGGCGCAAAAAATCGTCTACTCCGCTTTTGATTTGATCAAAGATAAGACCAAGCAGGATCCGCGCCATGTTTTCAACAAAGCCTTGAAGAATGTCGCGCCTTTGGTTGAGGTGCGCAGCCGCCGTGTCGGCGGCGGCAACTATCAGATTCCGCACCAGGTACGCGGCGATCGCCGCTTCGTCCTAGGTTGCCGTTGGCTGATTGAGGCCGCCCGCGCGAAAAAAGGCAAGAGCATGGCGCAAAAACTGGCCGAGGAAATTATGCTGGCTTTCAACAATGAGGGCGCGGCCATCAAGAAACGCGAGGACATCCACCGCATGGCCGAAGCGAATAAAGCCTTTGCGCATTTCGCCCGCTAACCTCTGGGACCACGATCGGGGATGACAATTTAAAATTCAAAAATGAACAATGCAGATTACTTCAAATTGAGAGGCTCAAACATGGACATTGATTTGACCAGTAATAAAGAAGATATTGATTGGCCGCAGGATATGTGTCCTTGGAACGAGGCGGAAAACACGACGCAACATAAATGTGCCGTAAAAAACACTTCTATTTGTGAATATTTTAAAGGAATTAAAGAGCCGGATATAGTCATTTGTAGTTTTAAAAAATAATTTTAAATTTTACATTGTCCCGCCACTTAAATTTATCTATTGAGGGCGGGATCCTCACCGCCTTTGGCGGGACCCCGCTTAAAGCGGTGGCGCAATCAAGGCGGTGATCATTTTTCATTTTGATTTTTACATTTTGATTCAATTATCTGGATTCCTGCTTTCGCGGGAATGACAAAATATATTATGCCCAGAGAGTATTCATTGGACAAGACTAGAAACATCGGCATCATCGCTCACATTGACGCCGGCAAAACCACCGTTACCGAACGGATTCTTTTTTATACCGGCAAAAAACACAAGATCGGCGAGGTGCACGAGGGCGCGGCCGAAATGGACTGGATGGAACAGGAACAGGAACGCGGCATCACCATCACCTCGGCCGCTACCACCTGCTTTTGGAAAGATTCTCGCATCAACATCATTGATACCCCGGGCCACGTGGACTTCACCGCCGAGGTGGAGCGCTCTTTGCGCGTGCTGGACGGCGGCGTCATGGTTTTTGACGGCGTGGCCGGCGTGGAGCCGCAATCGGAAACGGTTTGGCACCAGGCGGAAAAATATCATGTCCCGCGCATCGCTTTCATCAACAAGATGGATCGCATGGGCGCGGATTTTTATAAAGATTTGGAATCAATCCATACTCGCCTGACCAAAAACGCCTATCCGACTCAGCTGCCGATTGGCGCTGAAGAAAATTTTGCCGGTCTGATTGATCTGTTCACCCGCGAGGCGCATTATTATCTGGATGATCTCGGCACCAAACACGAAATTCGTCCCATACCGGAAGAGCTGAAGGCCAAAGTGGAAGAATTCCGCGGGCGGTTGATTGAAGCGGTAGTAGAGAACAATGAAGCCTTGATGAATAAATATCTGGCCGGCGAAGAATTGGCTTTGGCAGACTTGAAAGCGGAACTGCGCAAAGCGGTTATCGCCAATAAAATACTGCCGGTGCTTTGCGGTTCGGCTTTGAAAAACAAGGGCGTGCAATTTATGTTGGACTCGGTGGTGGATTATCTGCCCTCGCCTTTGGACGTGCCGAATATTGTGGGACTTGACCCGTCGGACGAAAACAAAACCATTGAAGTTGTCGCTAATGACGACAAGCCTTTTGCCGCCCTGGCTTTTAAAATCGCCACCGACCCGTTTGTCGGCAAGCTTTGTTTTATCCGCGTTTATCAGGGAGTGCTTAACTCCGGATCTTATGTGTTGAATGTCTCGTCCGGCATCAAGGAGCGCGTCGGCCGCATCGTGCGCATGCACGCCAATCACCGGGAAGAAGTGAAGGAAGTTTATTCAGGTGAAATCGCCGCGGTAATCGGATTGAAAGGCACCACCACCGGCAACACGCTTTGCGATCCGGATCACCCGGTCTTGTTGGAGTCCATCACCTTCCCGGAACCGGTCATTCAGATCGCGGTTGAGCCGAAAACCAAGGCTGACCAGGAAAAAATGGGCATGGCGCTGGCCAAACTCGCCGAAGAAGATCCGACTTTCCGCGTAACCTCCAATGAAGAGACCAATCAGACCCTGATCGCCGGCATGGGCGAGTTGCATTTGGATATTATCATTGATCGGATGAAGCGCGAGTTCGGCGTGGAGGCTAACGTCGGCAACCCGCAAGTTGCTTATCGCGAAACTATCCGCGAGACGGCCGAGGCCGAGGGCAAATATATCAAGCAGTCGGGCGGCCGCGGCCAATATGGCCACTGCTGGTTGAAAGTAGAACCGAACGAACAGGGCAAGGGCTTTGAATTTATTGATGGGGTTAAGGGCGGATCTATTCCGCGTGAGTATATTCCGGCCATCGGCAAGGGCGTGAAAGAAGCGCTCTCCCGCGGCATTTTGGCCGGCTATCCGATTGTGGACATCAAAGCGACCGTTTTTGAAGGCAGTTACCACGAAGTTGACTCCAGCGAAGCGGCCTTCAAAATCGCCGGTTCAATGGCTTTTCAGGAAGCGGCGCGCAAGGCAAAACCGATAATCCTGGAACCGGTGATGAAGGTTGATGTTACCACCCCGGAAAATTTTATGGGCGACGTGATCGGCGATCTGAATTCCCGCCGCGGCCAGATTGAGGAAATGGGCGATCGCGGTCAAGCGAAAGTAGTTTCTGCCAAGGTACCGCTTGCCAATATGTTTGGTTATGCCACCCAGTTGCGTTCAATGACCCAGGGCCGAGCCAGTTATTCCATGGAATTTGCCTATTACAGTGAGGTGCCGCGCAATGTGGCGGAGGAGATTATTGGCAAGCCCCGTTAGACGGTCTAAGAGAAAATTGTCTAACATGGTTTACTCATTTTACGGTTTAATTTATGCCGTCTAATGGGGGAAGGGGAGTAAATAGGGTGGGACTGAATCATTGTTAAAGTGCTAAATTGTTAAATTGCTGGAAATAGCACTAAAAATAACAATTTAACAATGTAACAATTTAACAATTTCCCCCGCTTGACCAATCAGCCAACTTTAGTTAAAATTTTGTTTATAGATAAGTTAGTCTTAAGTTCCATATGCAAAGCCAATTGGAAAAAGCGCTCAATTTAGCCAAAAAAACCGGTGACCGGCTGATTGTTTTTGATCAGCTTAAAACCGATCGCGCGCTGGTTGTTTTAGGGCTTGATGATTATGAAAAATTGGCGGTTAAAAGTGAGGATAAACCCGGCTTGACAGAAGCTGACTTGCTTGATACAATAAATCGCAACATTGCGGCCTGGAAAAATGACAGCGAGGCAGGTTCTTCAGATATGACGGCGGCAGATTTTTTTTCCGCTAAAAATGAGCAAAAATATAGTGAAAAACTGTCTGACGAGGAAGAGCCTAGGACAAGAAATTTAAAAAATCTCTGGTCAATACCAAGGCAGATAAAAGAAGGGGCGGAGGAAATAATTGAAGAAGACCGCCAATATTTGGAAGAAGTCCCATTTTAATGGTCTACGAATTACGAATCAGATACGAATATACGAATTAGATTTTATTAATCAGCCTACAGTTTTCTAATAATAATTTGAATTGATTCGTATATTAGTCTTTATTTGTAATTCGTAGGAAAAAACGCAACAGAAATATAAATATATAAAAGATTTTAAAAAAAGAAGTTTGATTTACTAACATAATAAAAAAACGGCTGGTTGCCAATTTTTATAGGCTAGAAACCTGACTCCTTTCATGGGAACGCAGGGCCGAAAATTAATAAATTTTATGGCAGAAAAATTTGAACGAACAAAGCCGCATGTCAACATCGGCACCATCGGCCACGTTGACCACGGCAAAACCACTTTAACCGCGGCCATCTTGAGTGTGATGTCCGCGAAGGGTTTTAAGGCAACCAAGAAGACGGTTGACCAGATTGACGCCGCTCCGGAAGAGAAGGCTCGCGGCATCACGATCGCCACCGCTCATGTGGAATATGAGTCAGAGAAGCGCCACTACGCGCACGTTGACTGTCCGGGACACGCCGATTATGTCAAAAACATGATTACCGGCGCGGCTCAGATGGACGGCGCGATTCTGGTGGTTGCCGCTACTGACGGCCCGATGCCGCAGACTCGCGAACACATTTTGCTCGCCCGCCAAGTCGGCGTGCCGCACATTGTTGTCTTTTTGAACAAGTGCGATATGGTTGAAGATAAGGAACTGATTGACCTGGTGGAAGAAGAAATTCGCGATTTGCTGAAGAAATACGAATTCCCGGGCGATACCACTCCGATTATCCGCGGTTCGGCGCTGAAGGCGCTGGAGAATCCGACCGGCGCGGACGCTCAACCGATTGTTGATTTAATCAAAGCGGTTGATGATTATATTCCGGAACCGGTTCGTGATACCGATAAGCCGTTTCTGATGCCGATTGAAGACATCTTTTCAATTGAAGGCCGCGGTACCGTGGTCACCGGCAGAATTGAGCGCGGTCTGATCAAGATCAACGAAGAAGTTGAGATTATCGGTCTGCGCGATACGCAAAAAACAGTTATCACCGGCATTGAAATGTTCAACAAGCAGCTGGACGAAGGACGCGCCGGCGACAATGCGGGCGTGCTGCTGCGCGGTACCAAAAAAGACGAGGTGGAGCGCGGCCAGGTGCTGGCTAAGCCGGGTTCCGTTCAGCCGCATTCCGAATTTGAGGGCGAGATTTACATCCTGACCAAAGAGGAAGGCGGACGCCACAAACCGTTTTTCAAGGGCTACAAGCCGCAATTCTATATCCGTACCACCGATGTAACCGGCGAGGTTGAATTGCCGGCCGGCACCGAGATGGTAATGCCCGGCGATACCGTCACCTTGAAAGTTAAGCTTATCACCCCGGTCGCTTTGGAAGAAAAAATGCGCTTCGCTATTCGCGAGGGCGGCAAAACTGTCGGCGCCGGCGTCGTAACTAAGATCAGTAAATAACAGATTTCATCCTGTTAAATAATTTTAAATTTTTTGGTTAATGCATTATACATATATCTTGCAATCAGATGTAGACAAAAAGTTATATGCTGGTTATACAAAAAATTTAAAATTAAGATTTGAGGAACATCAACATGGAAATGTTGAGTCTACGAAACATAGAAGACCGTTAAAATTGATTTATTATGAGGCTTGTTTGGAAAAACAAGATGCTATGAAAAGAGAAAAATATTTTAAAACTTATCATGGTAAAATGTTTTTAAAACGACGCCTCAAGACTCATTTCTCAAATCTTATTTAACAGGATTTATCTGTTCTTTATCGGGACGACAGTCCCTAATCAAGACAGCCTTTATTAATAATGTTAAACATGCCCGAAGATAAGGCTAAAGCGAAAAAAGAGATTCATAGGACCATGGAAAAAGAAGAAGTTTCCCAACGGCTGCGAATTAAAATCAAGGCTTTTGATCATAAGATTATTGATCAGTCCACCAAGACGATTATTGATACGGTAATCAGAAGCGGTGCCAAGGTTTTTGGTCCCATCCCGTTACCCACGGAAAAGAAAAAATATACGGTCAATCGTTCAACCTTTGTCCATAAGGACGCGCGCGATCAGTTTGAGATGAGGATCCACAAGCGCCTGGTTGACATCATTGATCCTTCCGCCGCCACCATTGCCGCCCTGACCAATCTCATCTTGCCCTCGGGCGTGGACGTGGAAATTAAGATGTAAAATCTACGAATTATCCGCCCTACGAAATTACGAATTGTTTACGAATATACGAATAATACTTTAGCTACGATATATTATTGATTAGAAATTTAAGGTATTGAAATCATATTTGTATATTCGTAATTTGATTTGTAAATTCGTAGGTTCATAAAATAACGTATTAATTATTTCGGCAACTTCCAACTTCGGAAAAGTGTCAAAGCAAGCGATACGTTTTTTAGGAGATAAATTCAACAAAAAAAACGCAAAAATTAGTTTTTTGAACTAACGATGCTGGCTGTTGTTGAATTTGCCGGCATTTTTTGTTATTTCGCTAGCGCGAAAGCCGCACTACAAATGCGGCACATGCGAATTAGCATGCGAATACCGCAAATTAATTCGCATTTCTATTATTCGCAGCATACGCATAGAATTTGTAGATTCGCATTATATTGTATGAAATATATTTTAGGCAAAAAAATTGAGATGACCCGCCTGTGGCAGGGAGAGAAGGTTGTGCCGGTAACCAAGGTGACTGTCGGACCATGTCGGATTGCACAGATTAAAACTGCCAAGAATGACGGTTATGACGCGGTTCAGCTGGCTTATGGTGAAAAAAAGGCGAAGAATATTGCCAAACCGCAGCTCGGACACACGGAAGGCTTGGGTAATTTTCGTTGGCTGCGTGAATTCAGATATAATTTTGCCGGTCGTCCGGCAGATAAAAGTGAATTTGACCGGCTTGCCCGCGGCGACATCATTGACGCCTCCACCTTCGCCGTCGGCGATCTGGTGAATGTCGTCGGCCACTCCAAGGGCCGCGGTTTTCAGGGCGTCGTCAAGCGACACGGCTTTCATGGCCACAACACGACCCACGGCACCAAAGATCAGGTCCGCATGCCGGGCTCCATCGGCGCCGGCGAGCCGCAGCACGTCTTTAAGGGCACCCGCATGGCCGGAAGAATGGGCAACGAGCAGGTGACGGTGCAGAATCTGGAAATTATAGAAGTAAATTTAGAAGATAATACGATTTTGATTAAGGGCGGTCTGCCCGGAGCAAGAAACAGCCTGGTGCTGATTTCGGGGGACGGTGAATTGGCGGTAAATAAAGAACCGTCAGAGCCCTCCTCTGCTTCCTACTCCGCTTCCTCCTCCGCTGAAGCTACGGAGGACAAGAAAGCTACGGAGGACAAACCGGCGATAAAAGCTGAACCGGCGGAGGCGGCAAAAGAAACGGTTGAAGAAGTTAAGGAGCCGGTCCCTTCGGCAAGCTCAGGACAGGCAAAAGCGGAAAATAAAGTTGAGCCGGTCCCTTCGGCAAGCTCCTTCGACTCCGCTCAGGACGAGTCAGGGCAGGCAAAGGTTGAAGAAAAAAAAGTTGAAGAGGCTAAAGTTGAAACTGCCCCCGTGGTAAAACCAGAACCGGAAAAAATTGAAGCGGTAAAAATTGAAAAAACGGTTGAAACGGTTAAACCGGCAGAGGCCAAGCCGGTAGAAAAAGATTTATATTTGAAAATGTTTGATAATATTCCGCAAGCTGAACGGGATAAACTTTCCAGCCCGGAAGCGCTGGCCGCCATCACGGCCCTGGAAGAGGCGTACAAAATTGATCTGTTGCCGATTTTGGCCAAGCTCGCGACTAAGGAAGTCGTGCCGGATAATCTAGCCGCCTATTTAGTCGCGCAATTGAAACTGGAGCAAGCCAAGGCCGAAGAAATTGCCAATGCCATCAAAGAAAAAAAATTATGTTAAAGGTTAAAGTTTATAATACAGAAGGATTGCCGGTCGGCGAGCAGGAGCTCGCGGTAAAAATTTTTGCCGTCAAGCCGAATCAGGCGCTAATCCACCAAGCGGTTGTTACCCAGCAAGCTAACGAACGCCAGGTGCTCGCGCACACCAAAGACCGTTCAGAGGTCCGTGGCGGCGGCAAGAAACCCTGGCGCCAAAAAGGTACCGGGCGCGCCCGCGCCGGTTCTTCACGCTCGCCCATCTGGATTGGCGGCGGCGTCACTTTCGGTCCGACCAAAGACCGCAATTTTTCCAAGAAACTGAACAAGAAGATGAAACAGCAAGCCTTGTTTATGGCGCTGACCGACAAGCTGCAAAATGAAAATCTGGCGGTGGTTGACAAGCTGGAGATTACTGAACATAAGACTAAGGCTATGAACGAGATTTTAAAAAATCTGGAAACCAAGGTTTTAAAAATTAAACCGGATAAAAAAACTAAACGTAGCCTCTTGGTGATACTTGGCAAGAAGGATGAAAAAACTTTTATTTCCGGCCGCAATTTGGCCGGTGCCGAGATCATCAATCTGGACAATATCAATATTGTTGAGGTCTTGAAATATAAAAGCCTAATTATGACGGTTGATGGGATTAAGAAGTTAGAAAAAACTTACAGCAAATAGGTTCTGGGTGTTAGGTGCTAGGTGTTAGGGAATGCAATTCCTAAAAAACCTAAAACCTAAAACCTAAAACCTAAAACCTAAAACCTAAAACCTAAAGTATGGCATTATTCAATAGAAAGAGAAAGAAAAAAGAGGAAGAAAAAAAAGAACCTGCTAAAATCGAACCGGCCAAAAAAGCGGCTCCGGTCAGTATGAAGGATTTGTATGGTGAAGCTCCAGCCGCGGGCGAAACGACTAAGACAAAAATACAGAAAGGCGTTGCTTCGCGCGCTTATCGGATTTTGATCAAGCCTTTGGTCACTGAAAAGGCCTCGGTGTTAGGCACAGAGAACAAGTATGCCTTCGCGGTCGCCATAGATGCCAATAAAATTGAAATCGCCAAAGCAGTTAAAGAAATCTACGGCATCAAACCGACTGCGGTTAATGTCATACGCATGGACGGCAAGCTGACCCGCACCGGACGCTCCAAAGGCCAGCGCAAAGACTGGAAGAAGGCAATCGTCACCCTGCCGCAAGGCAAAGCGATTCAGGTGTACGAGGGCGTGTAAGGCGTTTCACGAATGAACGCGAATATAACGAATTGATACGAATCGAATTAATTAGGGTAAATTAGATTAGAGTTTATTAGAGGAAATTAGAGAATAATTAGTGAGACTTATATTAGTGAGACTTATATGGGAATACGTAAAGTAAAACCAACATCGCCAGGCCGGCGCTTTATCGCCTATGACGATTTTGCCGACATCACTACGGATAATCCGGAGAGGTCATTATTGACGATCAAAAAGAAACATGGCGGACGCAATAACCAGGGCAAAATTACCGTTCGCCATCAGGGCGGCGGCGCAAAAAGGTTTTTGCGCGAGGTTGATTTTAAAAGAAATAAATTTGATATTCCGGGCAAGATAACCACGATTGAATACGATCCGAATCGCGGGGCGCGTTTGGCGCTGGTGGTCTATGCCGATGGCGAGAAGCGCTATATTGTAGCGCCGATTGATTTGAAGGTTGGTACGATCATCCTGTCCTCCAAAAAACAGATTGAAGTGGCAAGCGGCAACGCGATGCCGATAGAATATATTCCGGTTGGTATTTTTGTATATAATGTAGAGCTGGAACCGGGGCAGGGCGGTAAGCTTGCCCGCGGCGCCGGCACTAGCGTTTCTATTATGGGTGTAGAAGGCAAATTCGCGCAGATTAAATTACCGTCCGGCGAGATTCGCCGCATCAGCAAAGATTGTCTCGCTACTGTCGGCCAAACCTCCAATCCGGATCGCATCCATCAGGTAATCGGCAAGGCAGGACGCCAACGGCATCTGGGCATCAGGCCAACGGTCAAAGGCAAGGCAATGAATCCGAACGACCATCCGCACGGCGGCGGCGAGGGCCATCAGCCGATCGGCCTCACCCACCCGAAGACCAAATGGGGCAAGCCGGCGCTTGGCGTCAAAACCCGCAAAGGCAAGAAAAAAACCAATAGATTTATAATTCAAAGAAGGAATAGAAGAAAGTAGGCCCTACGAATTACAAATAAAGACAAATATACAAATAAAATTTAATCCTAGTCAATTCGTATATTCGTAACGATTCGTAATTCGTAGGAGAACGATTGAATAATGATTTAAAATAGGATTCATAAATAAGATAAGATTAATATTTTAAAATATGAGTAGGAGCGCAAAAAAAGGTCCATACATTAACGAACGAATTTTAGCGAAAGTGCGGAAATTGAAACCCAACGACAAGACTGTAATCAAGGTTTGGGATCGCAGTGCCAGCATCACGCCGGAAATGGTCGGTTTTACTTTTGGCGTGCATAACGGCCGCCAGCACACCCCGGTCTATGTAGTGGAAAATATGGTTGGTCATAAGCTGGGAGAATTTTCGCCGACCAGAAAGTTTCAGAGCCACGGCGGTAAGATGGCCAAAGAGCAGTCCAAGGGCGCGCCAGCGCCCGCGTCAGCCGCTAAACCGGCAGGCAGGAAATAATAATAATTCAGGTTCTAGGTTTTAGGTTTTAGGGATACGAACGACACAGTTCGCTTCTCAAAAACCTAAAACCTAAAACCTAAAACCTAATAAATGGAAGTCAGCGCGAAATTAAACAATTTAAGAATGTCGGCTAAAAAGGTTCGCTTAGTAGCCGCTTTGGTGCGCAAATTGCCGATTGAAGGCGCTTTGGATCAGATTAAATTCATCGGCAAATTGTCGGCACGTCCGATTGCCAAACTGATTAATTCCGCGGTGGCCAACGCCGAGCATAATTTTAATTTGGAAAAAAGTAATTTATTTATAAAAGAAATAAAAGTTGATGAAGGCAAGCCTTTAAAGCGCTGGATGCCAAAGGCGCACGGCCGCGCCACCGTTTTGAAAAAACATTCTTGCCATATTTCTTTGATTTTGGCGGAAATAAAAGATAGCGGCGTGAAACAGGTAAAGACGGTAAAATTGGAAGCGCCGGTTAAGCTTGGAGCCAAGCCGAAAGAAGACGAAGGCGTCAAGGTCAGCAAGGCGGAAAAAACAGCGCCTGAAGACACTAAGGACGAGCACGGCAAGCTGGAACCGACTGTCAAACCGGAAGGCCGCCGCGGACATGGCCGTGTAGAGGGCGGCAAGAAGGGTTTTGTAGGTAAGTTGTTTCAACGCAAAAGCGGGTAAATTTCCCGAATTAGCGCGAAGCAAGCGGATGAAGATAGTTTCACGAATGAATACGAATTAAGCGAATAAACGCTAATCGAATAAGCGCAAATTAGATTCGCGATAATTCGAGTAGATTAGTAATAATTAGTGAAAAACTAAAATATGGGTCAGAAAGCAAATCCAAAAGTAATGCGTCTCGGTATCACTAGAACTTGGAATTCTAAGTGGTTCGCAGTGGGTAAGGATTACGCGAAAAATATTGAGCAGGATACCAAGGTCAGAAAGTTTTTAACCAAAGAACTGCGCGAAGCGGGCGTGGATCGGGTGGAGATTGAACGCAACCGCAATAAAATCATCATCAACATCCTGACTGCCAAGCCGGGTCTGGTGATCGGCCGCGGCGGCGCGGGCGCGGAAGTGATGAAGAAAAAAATTCACGATAAGTTTTTGAAAAATTATAAATTGAGCGAGATAAATCTGAATATTACCGAAGTTGATCGCGCGGCCCTTTCAGCGCAAATTCTGGTTCAACAGATGACCGCGGAAATTGAAAAACGCATGCCGTTCCGCCGGGTAATGAAGCAGGCAATCGGCAGAGTGGAACGAGCCGGAGCGCTCGGCATCAAGGTGCTGATTAAAGGCAGATTGAACGGCGCGGAAATCGCCCGCGAAGAAAAACTTTCTTCCGGCAAAATTCCTTTGCAGACTTTGCGCGCTGATATTGATTACGCCCGCGGCGCGGCCCACACCACCTATGGCAGTATCGGCCTCAAAGCCTGGATCTATCGCGGTGAGATTTTCTCCAAAGATAAGGAAGTTAAGAAAGGTGAGGTAGTAGGAGTTAGAAGAGAAGAAAAAAAATCTAGAAAATAGCTTAATAAATTAAATCCCAATGACCAAATAAATCCCAAATCCTAATAACCAAGCGAAACGTTATCGTTTGGAAATTGGAAATTGAGATTTGTTTGGAAATTGAGATTTAGAAATTGGAAATTGCATTCAAATGCTGATGCCCAAGAAATCCAAATATCGTAAGTCGCATAAAGGCGGCCGCGGCGGCGTAGCAACGCAGATGAACCGCGTCAGTTTTGGCGATTACGGCCTGAAAGCGCAAGAATCAATCTGGCTTTCTTCCAGACAGTTGGAGGCCGGGCGCAGAGTGATTACCCGCTACGTAAAGAAGGGCGGCAGAATTTGGATTAGGGTTTTTCCGCACAAGCCGGTGACCTCCAAGTCCGGCGAAGTGCCGATGGGCAAGGGCAAAGGCGCGGTTGACCACCATGTGGTGGTCGTCAAGCCGGGAATGATGCTTTTTGAAATGGGCGGTGTAACTGAAGCGGTTGCCAAAGAAGCGCTGATCGCCGCGGCCCATAAATTACCGATTAAGTGCGTGTTTGTTGTAAAGTAACAATTGACCATAAGGACAATTGACAATTGACCGAAATGCTTAAGTCAAATGTCAAGCGTCCTCCGGTCAAATGTCCCTAAGTCAAATGTCAAATGTTTTAAAACTATGGATTTCAAGGAAATAAAAACCAAGACTGAAGCGGAACTGCATCGCCTGCTTGCAGATTATCGCGACAAGTTGCGCGAAGTACGTTTTAAAGATGCCTCGCGCCAACTGAAAGATGTCCGCGAGATTCGGGAAATCAAAAAAACCATAGCAAAGGTGTTAACGACCATAAATAAAGCCAAGGAGAATAGTAAGAATAAAAATAAGAAATAATTTATTTCCCGTATTTTAAATCCCAATGACAAAATCCCAATAATCAAATAAATCACAAATCCCAATGACCAAGCAAAACGACATAGTTTGGAAATTGAAAATTGAGATTTTATTGTCACCGCGGAGCGGGATCCCGTTAGCGGGAGAAATTGAGATTTAGAAATTGGAAATTTATAGAAATATGACTGATAATAATACAAATAAGCAAGCCGATAAAGCGACTGTCATCAACCGTAAATTTGCCGGCGTCGTTACAAGCGACAAAATGGATAAGACAATCACGGTTAAAGTTGAGCAGGTCAAGATTCACCCGAAGTATAATAAACGGTTTACAGTTTCAAAGAAATTCAAAGTGCATGATGAAAAAAATCAGTACCATGCCGGCGACCAGGTAATTTTTGTTGAGTGCCGCCCGCTTTCCAAAGATAAAAGATGGCGCGTGTTGTATGGATCTCTCGAATAATCACGAATTAAGCTAATAAACGCTAATCGAATGAAAGCTAATTCGATTCGAGATAATTAGAGAAAATTAGAAATAATTAGTGAAAATACAATGATTCAGTTACGTTCAATGCTAAAAGTTGCCGATAACAGTGGCGCAAAAAAGGTGCAGTGCATCAAGGTTTTGGGCGCGAGCGTGAAACGTTACGCGCATATTGGCGATATGATCGTAGTTGCAGTGAAAGAAGCGGCGCCGCATGCCGCAATTAAAAAGGGCGATGTAGCCCACGCGGTGATCGTCAGAACCAAAAAAGAAGTTGGCCGTTCGGACGGCACTTATATCAGATTCAGCGAAAACGCTTGCGTCATTGTTGATAAAGTCAAAAAAGAGCCGAAAGGCACGCGCGTTTTCGGACCCGTAGCGAGAGAAGTTAGAAAGGCCGGGTACGCCAAAGTCGCCTCGCTGGCCCCGGAAGTTTTATAGTTTCACGAATGAACGCGGATTAAGCGAATAATCGCTAATCGAATGAACGCAAATTAGATTCGAGATAATTAGGGGAAATTAAAAATAATTAGTGAGAGTACTATGGCAATACGCAAAAATGACAGAGTAAAAATTTTATCCGGCAAAGATAAAGGCAAGATCGGCAAGATTCTGCAGGTGTTTCCTGATGGTAATCGCGTAAGCGTTGAGGGTTTAAATTTATTGGTTAAGCATTTACGGCCGCGGCGCCAGGGTGAGAAGGGCCAACGGATTGAGTTTCCCGCGCCACTTGATTTATCCAAAGTAATGATGGTTTGCCCAAAGTGCGACAAGCCGACGAGAGTGGCGATGAGACTTCCTGCCTCGCCGGCAGGCGGGCCTGAAAAAGGCGCTGTTGGGAAAAAGGTCAGAGTCTGTAAGAAGTGTAAGCAGGTAATTGATTAGACAGGTTCTAGGTGTTAGGTGCTAGGTTTTAGGAGAAGACAAGAAGACAAAAGTCATCTCTGGAAACCTAAAACCTAAAACCTAAAACCTAGAACCTAGATTATGATGAGACTGAAAGAAAAATATAATAAGCAGGTAATCAAAGCTTTGCAAGAGAAGTTCGGTTTCAGCAATGTGAACCAGGCGCCGAAGATCATCAAAGCGGTGATCAATGTCGGGGTGGGTCGCAATGCCAAGGAACAGGCTTTTATTGATAACGCGGAAAAGAGCTTGATAAAAATTACCGGACAAAGACCGGTGCGCACCAAGGCGAAAAAATCAATCTCCACTTTCAAAATCAGGCAAGGCATGATTGTCGGATTAAAAGTTACTTTGCGCCATGACCGGATGTTTGATTTTTTGGAAAAGTTGATTAATGTTTCATTCCCCCGCATCCGAGATTTTCGCGGTATCAGCGAAAAAATGATTGATCGAACCGGCAACCTGACTATCGGTTTCAAGGAACACATCGCTTTCCCGGAAATCCGCGTTGATGAAATTGAAAATGTACACGGTCTGGAAATTTGCATCTCCACCACCGCCAAGAACAGGGGAGAAGGACTGGAATTGTTCAGGCAACTGGGGTTTCCGTTTAAGAAAGAAGAAAAATAGTTTACAGGTTCTAGGTGTTAGGTTCTAGGTGTTAGGGAATGCAATCCCTAAAAAACCTAAAACCTAAAACCTAAAACCTAAAACCTAAAAGATGGCCACACAAGCACAAATCGCTAAATCAAAAAGAAACCCGAAATTTTCCTCCCGCAAAGTCCGGCGTTGTTGGCGCTGCGGCCGCAATCACGGCTACATGCGCGATTTCAATCTTTGCCGCATTTGTTTCCGTGAACTGGCTAATAGCGGCGACATCCCGGGTATAACCAAATCAAGCTGGTAGGTTACAATATAAAAAATAAAATATAAAATATAAAAAATAAGGACAGCATAATAAATAAAAAATAAAATATAAAATATAAAAAATGGAGGATAAAAATAAATTAAAGCAGGAATTTAAATTGAGAATTTATAAGCATATCATTCGTTTATTAAAATTTCTTTCAAAATTGCCAAACGATACAGTGACCGTAGAGCTAAAAAAGCAATCGACCAGAAGTGGCACATCCATGGGAGCAAATTATTTTGAGGCCGAAGCAGCAAGCAGTAAAAGAGAGTTTCAAAATTATTTTCATATAAGTTTGAAATCAGGAAACGAAACAAAGTTTTGGTTAGCGTTATTAAGGGATAGCGGCATCTGTACCAAGAATTTATTGCCGGAGATTGAATACTTATTGAACGAAACTAAAGAATTAACAAATATTTTAGCAAAAAGTTTAATAACAATGAAAAACAGAAAGAATTAGTATTTTATATTTTATTTTATATTTTTTATATTGAATATGACCGACCCTATCGCAGACATGCTAACCAGAATCAGGAACGCTTCAGCTGTTAATAAACAGGAAGTGGTTTTGCCGATGAGTAAAATTAAATTCAATATCTCAAAAATTTTGGAGCGAGAAGGCTGGGTGGCGGGCACCGAGGTCTTGAAGTCCGCCGGCCGGAAAAATGGCGCCGCCAGTTTTGATCAGCTGAAGATTGTTTTGAAATATACCGATGAGGGCAAACCGGTAATTACTTCCATCAAGAGAATCTCAAGACCGGGGTTGCGCATTTATGCCGGCAAAGGCAAATTGCCGCGGGTGCTAAATAATTTAGGCATCGCGATCATCTCCACCCCGCAGGGTCTTTTAACCAATAAAGAGGCGCGCAAAAAAGGCGTCGGGGGAGAGGTTATTTGTGAGATTTATTAAATAAATCGAAATTTGTAATTTGTGAATTTGTAATTTGGAATCTCCCAATTAACAAATTTACCAATTAACCAATTACCAAGATGTCCAGAATCGGCAAACAACCAATTAAAATACCGCAAGGTACTCAAGCAAAACTGGAGAACGGTTTTGTTATCGTAAAAGGCCCTAAAGGCGAACTGAAGGAAAAGCTTCACGATTTTGTGAATGTTGAAATCA
>Ga0265292_1000984_pt1 | contig 28946 bp, 27 predicted proteins | sample Munlanlewell296A_FD_189080 | JGI IMG/M metagenome (GOLD analysis project Ga0265292, IMG submission 189080) | Leachate microbial communities from a municipal landfill in Southern Ontario, Canada - Leachate well 296A | ecosystem: Engineered > Solid waste > Landfill > Unclassified | place: Canada... | reverse complement strand
ATACCGCACGGCGCAGGGGGAAGTGATGTGAAATGTAAAAAAGGTTTGTTTTTGTCATTTTTCAATCAAACCAGGGAGGAAAAAACATGGGAAGAAGTATTAAATCGGCCAGGTTCTGGTCGGCGGTCGTGTTTGCAGGTCTGATTGGCGCATTATTGCTGGTTGTATCAGGTTGCGGCGACGACAAAACGACGACCACGACCAAGTCAGATACAACAAAAGCAGTTGGCAAGGTCAAAGGCAAGATGTATGTCGCAGTGACCGGCACCGGTGAGCTGGAGGCTGGAACCGGTAACATGGGCATGGCGGTCGTGGATCTGGAGACCAAATCGGTCGAGATGGTAAATATCGCGGAGGCTAAGGCGCCCCACGGCATTATGCCGACAGTGGATTCGATGATTGCGCCTAATACAGACGGCAGGGTTATTACAGCGGCACCGAAAACCATGCTGCTTGGCAACGCCCAGGACGGAGCTGTAATCAAGATCGATATGGCCACCAACAAGGCAGTAGGCACACCGGCAATGCCGCCCGCGGGCGCGAAGCTGGCGATCTGCGGAATGTACCAGGGTCCCGACGGCAAGATTTATCTTGCCAGCATGGGAGATGGCAAAGTCTATCCATATGACTCGACCGCGAACACCATAGGCGCTGCTGTGGCAACAGAGGCGACCACAACCAGCATCTGCGGTATATCCTGGTCCAAGGACGGCAAGTATGCCTACCTGGTCAACATGTTCAATCCGAACAATACAGCCGAGCCAGGTTATGTAGCCAAGGTCGAATGGCCGAGCGGCAAGACTGTAAGCAAGATCGACAACGTGACCAAGCCGTCTCCGACTGGAGCGCCGATGTCGCATCAGTCTCAGACAACACCTGACGGCAAGTGGCTTTACGTGACCGACGGCATCGATGGTTCGGTCGTAAAGATCAACATGGAAACCGAGAAGATCGAAAAGACGGTTCCGGTCGGCAAGGAACCGCACTCGATTATCTTCAGCGCTGATGGCAAGACGGGTTACATCGCCGTCCGCCATGAGCCCGATGAGAACACGAGCAGCATCTTCGTCTATGATGTCGATAAGGACACGATCATCGACCGTATCCCCGGCATCAAGGCTCCGCTTATCTGCGGAATCGCGCTACAGGAGATGTAAATAAACAACCGGGATCCAATCCGGGTTAAATGAAGCAGGCATGCGCCCCCGCGTCAGCGGGGGCGCATGCATAAAGTGAATCAGTCGGAGCTTCCATTTACCGGTTTTCCGCCTCTCGGAATGTCGGGCAACCGGTAAGTGGAAACAGGGAAAGGTCCAGGATGAAAAAGTGGGGTTTAATGCATACAGGCAGAGATCATGGCCGGCGGCACGGGCTGCATGTGTTCGCGCACGATTTTTCGAGGATGCTTATCGTTACAGCGTTAATCATCTCGCTGCTTGCCGTGCCGGCGCTGCTTCTATCGTGCGGCGGTGGAGCGACGGTGACCATGAAAGAACTGAAGTTCGAACCCGACTCCATAACCATTAAGAAGGGTGAGAAGGTGACCTGGAATAACGAGGATCGCCGTGACCGACAGATCATGAGCGGGCACCCGCCCGTCATGACCGACGAGTTCATGTCTCCCGTCCTGAAAACAGGTGAGAGCTGGTCATTCACTTTCGACAAACCCGGTGAATACGCTTACCATGACATGAAGATCCCGGGTCTGCTGGGCAGCATAATAGTGGAGGAATAGCCCGAATATGGCGGTTTCGCCTGCGTTTCGCCATATTACCGGGAGGGAATAATCATATTGGCCGCTTGCCGCCGGCTGCGGCATGCAGCCCGTAACATCGGAGTAAGGCGCTGATGAGCAAGAACCTTGGAATTTTCTATTTGACGAAACAGAACATGAGGCGGAAACTGTTCCGCAGCCTCGTGACCATGATAGCCGTCGGCACGGTCGCGGCGATTCTTTTTCCTACCACTATCCTCGGCGAGGGAGTATCGACCAGCCTCGAGCAGGGCACGGCGCGTCTCGGCGCCGACATGATGGTCGTGCCGCCCGGTTATACTTCCAAGCTGGCCGCGACTCTTATCTCCGGCAATCCCAGCACATTTGTGATGGACGGTTCGGTGATGGAACAGGTTTCCCAGATTGAGGGCGTCGACAAGCTCTCGCCGCAGCTGTATTTCGCGACCCTGGCCAGCGGCTGATGTACCGGCAGCCTGCAGGTTGTAGGCATCGATCCGGTCACTGATTTCACTGTGGGGCCCTGGATAAAGGGAAACCTGCCGGAAGGCCGCCTGAAGGACAACGAGGTCATACTCGGCTCGAACGCGCACATCTTTTTCGGCAAATCAGAGAGCTATATCGGCGACAAGGAAGTCTTTTACGGAAAGGAGTTCACTGTCGTCGGTATCCTCGATTCAACCGGCATCGGCATCGATGATGGCGGTTTCGTCACTCTTGCGTCCGTTTATAACATGACAAAGACGTCCGAGAGCAACGAGACAAAAAGACTGCTGGATGTAAAGCCCGGCGAGATATCCGCCCTGATGGTAAACGTCAAGCCGGAGTATGCCAGGGTGGACGTGGCGACGGCAATCGAGACACAGGTATCAGGCGTCGCTGTCGTGACTTCCAAGGAGCTCATGTCGAGCTCGGTCGCGCGGCAGCTTGAAGGTCTGCGTCCGTACCTTGTGATGATAGGCGGTGGCTTCTGGGTAATCTCGGTGCTGATGATAGGCGCACTTTTTTCCATGGTCGTAAATGAGCGGCGGCGCGAGCTCGGCCTGCTGCAGGCGATGGGCGCGACGCGCGCATATATCTTCCGCCTGGTGATGCTGGAAGCCGTCCAGCTGACGGCGATCGGCGGCATATGCGGCATGGCGGTCGGGGCAGCGGTCATTTTCGTGCTCAAGGGCACGATAGAGGTGTCCCTGGGAATCGCCTACCTGTGGCCAGGCGCCGGATTCATCGCGGTCTTCTCACTGAGTCTTCTGGTAATGGCTATCAGTACAGGGATACTGGCAGCGCTCTATCCGGCCATCGTGGCCAGCCGGCTTGAACCTTATCAGGCGATAAGGACCGGAGAGTAAATCGATGGGCGCGCAGGTTTCATCAGGCGTTACGGGAGCCATGGTTAAAATCTTGTTTTGTGCAAAGCCGGAGATCTGTGTCTGACATGATAGAACTGAAAAACATAACCAAGGCATACATGAGCGGCGGCGTTAAGATCAACGCTGTCGACAATGTCTCCCTCAAGGTCGCCGACGGGGAATTCATCGCTGTCGTCGGACATTCCGGCAGCGGCAAGACTACAATGGTCAGCCTTATGGGTGGCCTCACTAAACCGACGACCGGCAATGTGATGGTCGGAGGCACGGACATCTGGACCCTGGACAACAAACAGCTCGCTCTGCTCAGAAGTGAGAAGATCGGCTTCTGTTTCCAGTTCTCCAGCCTGATCCCGACGCTTACCTGTCTTGATAACGTCAGGCTCCCCGCCAGTTTCGCCGGCGGCCAGAGAGGCGGTGTCGAGCACGCGCTCAGCCTGCTGGAGACGGTTGGCGTACCCGACAAGGCAAACGCCTACCCATCAGAGCTCTCGGGGGGCCAGCAGCGTCGTGTGGCGATCGCACGAGCCCTGATCAACGAGCCGGGGATTATCCTGGCCGACGAGCCTACAGGCGATCTTGACGAATACACGGAAGCGGATATCATGGAACTGTTCGAGCAGGTCAACGCCCGGGGTGTGACCATCGTCATGGTCACGCATTCACGCAACCTTGCCGCCAGGGCGGTGCGTACCCTGGTCATGGAGAACGGGACGCTGTCAGAATCTTCAAAAACATCATCTTGAACGAATTGCAGAATCCACACTGCCTGGCTGGCCAATCGCCGCTGTCCACAATCGGTTTTAAGCAGGGAATCTGATGACAATCCTCGTCAGCGAGTTTCTCGCAATCCTCGAGGAACTTGCCCCGCGGTCGCTCGCCGAGGAATGGGATAATGTCGGCCTGCAGGTCGGTTCCATGGATGCCAGCCTCAGCTCAGTGCTGGTAGCCCTCGATGTCTCGGAAGAGACCATCGATGAAGCAAAAAAACTTGGTTGTGCACTGATACTGACCCACCACCCGCTTATCTTCCAGCCGCTTTCTTCGGTAAGTGACGAGAGCACTGCAGGCAGGCTGGTAAGATCGGCCAGCCGCGAAAACATCGCCGTCGTCGCCGCCCACACGAATCTGGATTCAGCCCGGCATGGGCTGGCTGACATACTGGCCGGCCTGATGGAATTAGGCCGCGTAAAGCCTGTCGTGCCCGCTCAGTCTGGATCGTCAAAGCTGGTTGTATTTGTTCCCCCGGATGATCTTGAACGAGTGCGTACGGCCCTCTTTCAGGCTGGTGCCGGCGTCATCGTCGACTACAGCCACTGCTCGTTCGCGACCGAAGGGACCGGGACTTTCCTGCCCGGGAAAGGAGCCAGGCCGGTCATCGGCAAGGTCGGCTCCGATGAGAAGGTCAGTGAGGTGCGCCTGGAGATGGTCTTCCCGGGAGAAAAGCACCAGGCTGTGACCGATGCCCTCATCGAGGCTCATTCCTACGAGGAGCCTGCTTATGACATATATACGCTTGAGAACACGGATCGCCATGCGGGAGCCGGCAGATCGGGCGAGCTCTCCGGCGAAACCGGTCTCGAGGATTTTGCCGGACAACTGGCTGAGCTGTTCGGACTCGATGAAGTACGCTTTGCGGGTCCTCCCGACAGGCAGTTGCGCCGGGTGGCCGTGGTCCCCGGCAGCGGCGCCGATTACATCAGCCTGTGCGCGGGAAATGCGGACGTCCTGGTAACGGGCGATATCAAGTATCATCAGACGATGCAGGCGGAGGAGGCGGGGCTGGCGCTGATCGACATCCCGCACGAGGTAAGCGAGAAGCTGGCTCTGGAGAACTGGGCCGCGAGGCTTGCGGGCGCACTGGAGCCGCACGAAGTCAAAGTCAGTATGTCCGGAGTGGAGCCTGCCATGTGGAGAACCGCATCCGGCCGGCGCATAAAAAAGGCTCCGGCCAGCCGTAAAGCGAAAAACGAGGAAGAGGAGAATCGCATGTTCCACCTGTACGTGGACGGGGGTTCCCGAGGTAATCCAGGCCCTGCAGGTATCGGCGCGGTGCTGGCCAGCGATGCGGGAGAAGTAGTCGATACGCGGGCCGACTACATCGGCGAGGCCACCAATAACGTCGCCGAATATCAGGCGATGATCTCAGGGCTGGAGATGGCGCTCGACCATGGAGTCCGGCAGCTTGCCATCTTTTCAGACAGCGAACTCATCGTCAGGCAGCTGGAAGGCAGATATAAGGTTAAGAATGAAGGTTTGCGGCCATACTATCAGCAGGCGAAGTCGATTCTTTCCAGGCTCGAGGAATACGAGATCACCGCGATACCGCGCGAGGCGAACGCCCAGGCGGACGAACTCGTAAACGCCGCTCTTGATGAAGCGGCAAAATCCTGATCGACAGTCATTGATGAAAACCACAATCGTTATACCGACATACTGGCGGGGCCCCGCATCCGAATCAGACATGTGCGCTCTCGATTCGGACTATTTGTATGATCACGCGACACCGCTCGATTCTGAGGGAACCCTCCGGCGCGCGCTGGCGAGTCTTTCGGTACTGGAAAGCGATGAGGAATTCGCGGTAGCGGTAGTCGCAGCCTCGACCAGGACCGAGATCAAGCAGGCCGTGGAGATCAAGGTGCGCTCCATCATCGCGGAATTCGAATATGACTTCCCGTTCTTTCTGATCGGACCGGACGAGCTGGTCACATGGCGCCGGCGCCTGGCTGAAGCAGGGATGTTCGAATACGACGAGTTTCTGAGCCTTGATGGCTACTCCAATATTCGAAACATGTGTCTGCTGGCCGCATTCCTCACCGGGGCCGATGTCGCCGTCCTCTTTGATGATGACCAGGTTTATGAAGATAAGGACTACCTTCGCAAGGCGCTTGAGTTTGTCGGCGGCACGCACGAAGGCACGTTTGTGGGTGGCGTGGCGGGATATTACGAGCGCCCCGATGGAGGTTATCTTTTACCTCCCGCAGGACTTGAGTGGGAGCGGAAGTGGGGAAACCACGAATCCATGAACGAAGCCTTCGGCCTGATCGGCGAAGCGCCGCGCCTGAAAAGGACCCCGTTTGTATTCGGCGGCAACATGGTGATCCATCGCACCCTGTTCGAGAAGCTACCCTTTGACCCGCGGATCCCCAGGGGAGAGGATATCGACTACCTGTTGAACGCGCGCCTGCTCGGTTACGAGTTCTTTCTGGACAACCAGCTTGTGATCAAACACATGCCGCCGGCCAAGTGCGCTCCGCCCTGGTACAGATTACGCCAGGATATCATCCGCTTCTCACGTGAGAGGGCTAAGATACTGGCCGAGGCGGACGGGAAAGGGCTGTCCGAGGTGAGCGCCGAAAGCCTCGACCCTTATCCGGGACGTTACCTGAAAAATGATTTTCATGATCTGGTGATGGAGACAAGCCTCGAGATGGCAAAGGAATATCTTGAAGCGGGTATGGAGGAAGACGCACGCGAATGTATCGTCAATGTGGCTATCAGTAAGGCGGAGAGCACGATTCATAGCGATTCGCTTGCTGACTATATCGCCCTTCAGAAGAAGTGGGAGGAGTTCATCCGCCTTCTTCCTGGTATCAATATCTGGACACCTGGAGAAGACATGGATTGAAACCGCACCGGCCTTTCCCTATAATTCGTAACTCAAGGGCGGATGTAGCTCAGTTGGCTAGAGCGTCTGCTTGCCATGCAGAAGGTCGAGGGTTCAAATCCCTTCATCCGCTCCAAAATATTTATGGCACAAACCCGGCTGATTTCCAGGAGACGTTGCGCGCAACGTCTCTGCTGGTTTAATCACCCGGGTCCCTCATTTGACACTTTTGTGGCGACGTGGCCGAGTGGTTAGGCAGAGGTCTGCAAAACCTCGTACAGCGGTTCAAGTCCGCTCGTCGCCTCCAAATCAAGCGCCCCCTTTCCTGAAATAAATTACCTGTTATCATCACAATGTGCATGAATCCCCTTTTTTGCAGGGATTTATTATAGATACAAATAACAAGGATATACCGAAATTACAATTGACGGCTAAACTTGACATGGTTTATAATGATTCACCATTATTTTTTATGTCACTTTCGTGATACGGGATTATGGAGGCTTTGCAAAACAACGATTCCGAGGTAAGTCGATGCACGCCAGAAAGATTTTTAGACGAGCCGGTTCCCCCATGGCCGGTAGAAAAATAATGGGGTATCACTCACTGGCCGGCCGAATATCCGCGAGTATTCTGTTGCCGGCGATTTTATTGATGGTCTGTCTCTGGGCGCCGCTGGCGCTCGCAAACGATTCGGCAACCACGCTTACCAGTGATCCGGCAGCAGCGACGCAGGCAGGTTCCAGCGCCACCGTAACCGCAGCCGGAGCTTCAGGCGAGAATGGCAGTACAAGTTCGGATTCCGGAACCACGACCGGTGAGACTCCCGGCACTATCAATACTTCTAGTAAGGCCGTTGACAATAGTGACAGCGCAACAGTTGCCGCGAGCGCCGGTACTCAGCCAACAGTTGCGGTTGCGGCGCCAGCGACGAGCAGCGACGGCAGCGGCACCGATTGTCCGAACTGCGGTGGGGGCACAAATAACAGCGCCAGCAGTGCAGTATATGACCCGAGCATCCGTGACTACGAATACGAACTGCATCTGATTTGCAATTACGGCAGTCCAGGGACCTACTGGGAGAGCCGCGACGAATATGATCTTCACCACCTGACCGTCAATTACAGGGTTGATAACTCCGGTACGGGCACTGCATACGATGTCCGTGTGCAGTCAGCTTCTGCAACCAATGGCGTCACGCTTGTCTCACCGCTTCCCAAAGCGCTGGGCGACCTCAACCCTGCGGACTGGATCACCTTTTCGTTGCAATGGTACGTCCCGGTCGGAGTCACCGGATTTCAGACGCAGCTGAGCCTTTGCGCCGGCTGCGAGGAAGAAGATGATGATTCTGACGATGACGGCAAGAAAGACGACGAAGACAACTGTTCCGCGGTTTCCAACCCGGGTCAGGGAGACAAGGACGGCGACGGCATCGGTGACGCGTGCGATCTCGTAGATGACAGCGAGAAGGACGAAGATGATAACTGCGCGACGGTCACCGGCGTCAATACGTACGGTTCAGACGATCCGTGCGACCCGAACAATGATGACGAAGATATCGGCGACGTGGATGATGACCCCGCGGATGTGAGTCCGGATAACAACATCCGGCCCGCGCAGACAGACCCGGTAAATGACCAGACACAGCTTGTGGCGTCAGTTGACCGGGATGCATTGCCTAAGACCGGGTTCAGCCTGATCGTCGCGGCAGGATTCGCGCTTGGATTGACAGTGCTGTTGAGCGCTGGCCTTATTGTCCCGGCAATGAATGTGGTTCGTAAGCGCAATCGTTGAACGATTGTCGGATAGTGGCAGATCTTCGAGGCGGCCCGTCAGGGCCGCCTCTTTAGTTTCCATCCGGCGATTGCGCTAAGATTTACACAGAAAGCCCTGAAATGGATTCAATCTATCTGGACATAGAGACGCGCAGCTTCGGGAGAGCCCTCCACTATATCTCCGTCGTCGGCTTCTACCACGAGCAGACCGGCCTCAGGCAGATGCTGTGGCCCGACATAGACGCTGAATCACTCGCCGAGGCCCTACCGCCGGCTGAAGCCATCTATACATACAACGGAAACGGGTTTGATCTGAAGGTGATCGAACAGAAACTCGGCCTTAAACTGACCGAGAGCTATAAAAGCCGTGATCTCATGTATGACTGCCGGCATCGGAACCTCAGGGGAGGGTTAAAAAAAGTAGAGCTTCAGCTTGGGATAGCCCGCACCCAGCCGCCATTGAACAATTATGAGATTCAGCACTGCTGGACGAGGTGGAAGCATCACCAGGACGAGGAAGCGCTCGCGGTCCTGCTGAAATACAACGAGGAAGATGTGATGAACCTCATAAAGCTCAGGGAGCATCTCGGTATCTGACTATCGCAGTGCATCTTCATGCCAGTCAAACTGATCCCCGTTTGCGCTTGCGTCTACCGCCTCGCGATGTTTTACTCCTCTGAATAGCATACCGGATTCAATTGATTCAGCTAATCAGGAAAGAGAGGAAGAATGGACGCACAGATGTTGTCCCAGCCACTCAAGGTCCGACGCAAGTCCGCGATGAAGATTGGGCACGAGGTGTTGATCACCGACCAGTCTGACAACCTGCTTCTGTGGGTAAAGCAGAAAGGCTTCAAGCTCAAGGAGGATATCCGTGTTTACTCCGACGCAAGCAGGTCTGAAGAGCGGCTTACCATACAGGCCGCAAAGATACTGGATTTCAACGCTGCATTCCACGTGATCGATCCGCAGACCGGCGAGAGGATCGGCGGTTTCAGGCGCAAGGGATGGAGCTCCATGCTCCAGGACGAATGGCAGATCCTCGATGTCAACGACAACCAGATCGGTTCCATCCACGAGGACACCATGCTGCTGGCGCTCGTACGCCGTCTTCTGACCAACCTCGTGCCGCAAACCTACGAATTCAAGGTAAACGGGGAGAGCGTGGCGCAGCTGAAGCAGCACTTCAACCCCTTCCTCTTCAAGGGGGAATTTCAGATGTCGCCGCAGGGAAGCGACAAGCTTGACCCTCGCCTCGCCACCGCGGGAATCGTCCTGCTGATGATCATGGAAGGCCGCCAGGGTTAGGCTCCCCATGGTTGCTCCGGGCAGTCCCTGCCTTCCCGGTTTCCTTGCGGAGGGCGCATTACTGACGGTGGCAACCATGACTGCTTGCGTGGTATCTTTGTTCAGTGTCTGCAGGTCTCGCGGCAGCTGAGACCTGCAAGGATCGTCCATGCGTCATATCAGGCTGACAGCAATTTAGAATAACTTACGGAGGTTACTCATGGATTGGGGAAAGCAGAACCGTATTTCCAGGATAATCAAACCGAAAAGCGGCAAGACGGTGATGCTGGCCGTGGATCATGGCTATTTCATGGGACCCACGTCCGGGCTCGAGCAGTTGAACCAGATGGTGGATCCGCTCCTCCCTTACGCCGATACCCTGATGCTCACCAGGGGAGCGCTACGTTATTACATCGATCCCGGCGTTGATGTACCCATCACGCTCAGGGTGTCTGGAGGGACAAGCATACTCAACAAGAAGGCCCTGCTGCATGAGGGTATCGTCTGCAATGTCGAGGACGCCATCAGGCTGAACGCTTCCTGCGTGGCATTCTCAATCCTGGTGGGCGCCGAATACGAGCGGGACACCATCCTCGCTTTCACGCAGGTCATCGATGAGGCCCAGCGTTATGGCATGCCGACCCTGTGCGTCACCGCGGTCGGACGTGAGATGGCCCGCGACGCGCGCTACATGGGCCTGGCGTCACGTCTCGGAGCCGAACTCGGCGCGGATATCATCAAGACCTATTACGTACCAGGTTTCGACAAGGTCGTCGCCAGCTGTCCGGTACCGGTTGTGATCGCCGGCGGCAAGAAGATCCCCGAAAAGGCGGCGCTGGAGATGGCGAGGAACGCCATCGCGTCCGGCGCCATCGGTGTCGACATGGGCCGTAACATCTTCCAGTCGGCAAGCCCGGTAGGCATGATTCAGGCGGTGCGCGCCGTGGTCCACAAGGGCGCCAGCGTCAAGGAAGGCCTCGAGATCTTCAAGAGCGTCCGCGACAGGGAAGCCGGAAAAGCCATCAAGGCTGCCAAGGGCAAATCCGGCAAAGCAAAAACCGGGAAAAAGGCCAAATAGCTTGCGCGTCGCGATGTATTACAGCAACCGCGACCTGCGGATCGAAGAAATGGACGTGCCGGAGATCGGTCCGGGGGAGCTGCTCGTTCGCATCGAGGCGAGCGGCATCTGCGGCAGCGATGTCATGGAATGGTATCGCGCCGGCAAGGTCCCGCTCGTGCTCGGGCATGAGGTCACGGGTGAGGTCGTCGGGGTGGGGGAGGGCGTAACGGACTTTCACGCTGGCGAGAGGGTGGCGGTGACTCACCACGTTCCCTGTATGTCATGCCATTACTGCGTCAGCGGTCATGAAACAGTCTGCACGACGCTGAGAAGCACGAGCTTCGATCCGGGCGGTTTTGCGGAATACGTACGCGTACCCGCCATCAACGTCAGACTGGGAACTTTCCGCCTGCCCGATTCGGTATCTTACGATGAAGGTTCATTTGTAGAACCTGTCGCCTGCGTCCTGCGCGGGCAGAAACAGGCCGGTGTCGCGCCCGGCAGTTCGGTCCTGGTGATCGGCAGCGGGATATCGGGGCTGCTCCACGTAATGGTCGCGCGTGCCCTGGGCGCGGGGAGGATAATCGCCACGGACATGCTTGATTTCAGGCTGGACGCAGCCAGGCGTCTGGGCGCGGAAGATACGATTCTGGCAACTGAGGACGTACCAGCCAGTTTTCGCGAGCTCAACGAAGGCCGCGGCGCCGATATCGTCATCCTCTGCGCGGGCGCGCCGCAGGCTGTGAACCAGGCCCTCGGGGCGGTCGGGAGGATGGGGACGGTCCTGTTCTTTGCGACGACCATGCCCGAAGTGAGTATTCCCCTTGCCATAAACGAATTCTTCTGGCGCAACGAGGTAACGCTGACCAGCAGCTATGCCGGCAGCCCCGCCGACTGCAAGACAGCGCTGGAGCTTATCCGCGCCGGCCGGGTTCCGGTCGCTGAGACGATCACGCACAGGTTGCCACTGTCCGACATCGGGCATGGTTTTGACCTGACCGTAAATCCGCAGGATTCCATCAAGGTGATCATCCAGCCCCAGAAATAACACGAACCTTACCTGGACCGGCTTTCAGGGTTAACTGTAGTCAGTCTGCTTTCCGGTTTGTTCTCCATCCATATTTTCCCCGCAATTACCGGCTTTTCCCCACACGCATTCTCTAAAAAGACCGCATTTTCTCACTTTTACCCACGGCTGGCCGAATCATCTAATGAGGGTTCGGGCCAGTCATCCTTATGACTGATATCCCAGAGTTTATCTGGGGGAGGCACCCGAAGGATTCGGGAAGAGTGAGCAATGGATTCTGGGAACGAAAACAGGAGACGCCCGGGAGGGTTTCTCTACCGGGTAACAGCATTTCTGGCAGTTCTTCTGACAGCAATTATGGCTATTCTTTTGTTCGCGGTTCCGCTTGGGTCAGTTACCGGAAATATGGACTCCGTCCCGGGTATTTCAGAAGGCATCGCAGAGGCTGCTGATATCGCAGGTCCCGCAATACCTATCCGTACTCCCGACTACGGCCAGGAAAATGCAACCGGGTCAACTCTTGCCGGAGGCCAGCAGGCAATGGTCAGATGGGATGTCGACACCGGAGTGCCCTCGTTCATCACCGGCAGGATAACGCCGCCTGCCGCCGCCAGCCAGCAGGACGCCGCCCTTTCCTTTTTTGACGCCAATAAAGACGTCTTCAGAATGAACAGCGCTGCCGCCGAGTTTGCTTTCTCGCGCGTAGAGGGAGACAGCCTGGGCATGACGCACATGCACATGGCTCAGGTCTATCAGGGCATACCAGTTTATGCGGCCGGCATGGCAGTACACTTCAACGCCGATGGCACGATCGCAGCAGTTAATGGCAGATATGTGCCTGAAATCAAAATCTCGATTGAGCCGCAGGTCACAGCCGACAAAGCGGTATCCCAGACCCAGGAAACATATGGCACAGAGGCGGCTCCCTCGGCGCTCGAACCATCGCAGCTGGTCGTCTGGGCTCCCGGCGGGCAGGAAGCCGTCCTGGCATGGAAAATAACGCTGGCTGCGGACGATCCTCCCATACGGCTTATTTCTTTCATTGATGCGCAGACCGGCAAGCCGGTAGCCGCCTACGACGCGCTTGAAGACGCAAAATCCCGCAAGACATACACCGCGAACAACGGCACCAGCCTGCCGGGGACGCTGCTGATGTCCGAAGGCGGTTCTTCTTCCGATTCGACCGCACAGAACGCGCACAACAACATCGGCCTCACGTACGACTACTACTACAATACTTTCAGCCGCGACAGCTTCAACGGCGGCGGCGCACAGCTGACGTCAACTGTCCATTACAGCACAAGTTATAACAACGCTTTCTGGAACGGTTCACAGATGACATATGGCGACGGTGACGGCAGCGTTTTCAGCCCGCTGGGTAACGCCCTTGACGTCGTGGCTCACGAGCTTACGCACGGCGTGACGCAATACTCGGCCAACCTGGTTTATTCCTACCAGTCGGGCGCGCTCAACGAATCGTATTCCGATGTCTTCGGGGTCATGGTCGACCGTGACGACTGGCTGATGGGTGAGGACGTATATACGCCCGGAACTCCGGGAGACGCGTTAAGGAGTATGTCCAACCCGACCACTTACGGTCAGCCGGACCATATGAATAGTTACGTCAATACAAGCAGCGACAACGGCGGAGTCCACACAAACAGCGGCATCCCCAACAAGGCGGCCTACAACGTCGCCACTTCCATCGGCAAGGACAAAATGGAGAAGATCTGGTACCGGACCCTCACCGTCTATCTCGATACCAGCTCCCAGTTCGTCGATGCCCGTGACGCCAGCATCCAGGCCGCGACTGATCTGTATGGAGGCAGCAGCGCTGAGGTCACGGCAGTCAATAACGGCTTTGCTGCGGTCGGCATCGGCAGCGGCGGACAGTCAGTGACTACCGCCAGGGTTGAGATCGACCATACGTACAGGGGAGACCTTGTCGTTACCCTGGGTGTGGGCAATCCCGACTCGCCGACGTGGTCGACCACGGTATCAAACCGCCAGGGGGGGTCTGCCGACAATATCTATTCCACAGTCGATATCGCCGGTGGAGCGTCCTATCTGCCGCCGAGCATGCAGAACCGCTGGTTCCTCAAGGTTTATGACGCGGCCGGTCAGGACACTGGCCAGATCAGCAAGTTTACCATTACCGATCATGGCACCACGTACACCGCGACCGATGTCCCGATCGCTGTGAACGATTACACCACAGGGATCTCATATCTGCCCCCAAGTGACAGTACACCTCCGACCGTTAGCTCAACCGACCCCGTCGCGTTACAGACCGGCATATATGCCAGCTCGAATGTAACTGCCGTGTTCTCGGAAGCCATCGATCCGGCGACCCTTACCTCATCGAGCTTTACTCTGAAAAGGCATTCAGACGGATCCGCGGTCAGCGGCAGCGTGACATATGACAGTGGCGCACATAGGGCAGCTTTTGACCCGGCCGCTGATCTTGCCTACGAGACGACCTACGATGCCACTCTTACCACAGCTATCACCGATGAAGCTGGAAACAACCTTGCCCAGAACCAGACCTGGAGCTTTACCACAGGTCAGCAGCCGCTTGCATATTACTTCACCTGGTACGACATGAAGAGCAGCGGCGTGTATGACTGGGTCGTGATGGGCAATCCTTCCACGAGGCCGGATGCAGCAGGCTTCGATGTCAGCATCGCCGGCACGAAAATGAACCTGGCTCCAATCACGGCGAACCCCGGTGAGACGGAACCGGTAATGTTCCCTGGGACCAGGGGCGGACCGATCAAGGTTTCGTCTCTCGACGCCAAATCACAGGTAGTAAGCAAGAGGACGCTTTTTGGTGACTCCTTTGAGGAAATAACCGCATTCGCCGAGTCCAGGCTTGACAGTCATTATTACTTCACATGGTATGACCAGAAGAGCTCCGATTCACTGAACTGGGTACTGATAGCCAATCCCGGGACGTCCACCGTGCAGGCGGATGTCTTCATTGGCGGGAACAGGATGAATCCAACGCCATACAGCATCGCGCCCGGTGCAAACGTGACGCCTTCATATCCCGGCGTTCGTGGCGGTCCGGTAGAAGTCGTGGCCTACGAGCCCGGTAGTCCCTCGGTGCCACGCAACGTCATCGCTTCACAGCGTGTTTTATGGAGCGGCAATTTTAATGAGGTGTTCGGTATCCCCGAAAAGGAACTGACGAACGACTATCTGTTCACCTGGTACGACCAGAAGAGCCACGGCGCCATGGACTGGGTCCTTGTCGCCAATCCGGACGCGGGCAACGATCTGGTGGCGGAGATATGGATAGCGGGTAATCGCATGACGAATTCCGCGACTGGAAACCAGTACTACGAAGTGCCTGCATCGGGCATCATCACGCCACAGTTCCCCGGTAAGATCGGTGGTCCGGTCGAAGTCAGGGGCTATAACGCCTCGACTTACAATCCGGACAGCCCGGGCGCCCCCAACATGAGCTTCTATACGACACAGAGAGTACTTTTCGGCGCGTCGTTTGGAGAGACTGTCGGCTATGGCACAAACAGGCTCAGTTCTGATTATCATTTCTCATGGTACGACCAGCGTAGCGCCGGTTCGTTGAACTGGGTGCTGGTATCGAATCCGACCGTCACTGAAGTAAAGGCCGAAGTGTGGATAGCCGGAACGATGATGGAAGTCCTCACAATAGCCCCGGGCGCGACGAAGACCCCGACCTACGGCGGCGTGCTCGGCGGACCGGTCGAGGTGAAAGGCTATGATTCCGCGACTTACAGTCCGGGCAATCCGGGTGCGCCGAACCATAACGTATTTACCAGCCAGCGGGTTTTGTGGAACGGACATTTCAACGAAGTGGAAGGCATGGTCCTGCCCTGAGTTAAAAAGCTTTTGACCCGGCATCCAAAAAAAAAGGCACTGGCCTGGCCAGTGCCTTTTGTATGACGAGTATTAAACTCTTTTAAAGCGCCGCGGGTCTATTCGGGGACTACCAGCACCGGGAATGCCCCGGCGTGTATTACATTTGTCGAGACGCTCCCCATGACAGCCGCACTGAGGCCGCGGCGCCCGTGTGATCCCATGACGATGAGATCGCAACCTGCTTCCTGGGCCTGCTTGAGAATCTCTTCAGATGGATGACCGACTCTGACAGAACCGGATGCCGAGACGCCTTCAGTTGACGCCATCTTGTTCACGTGGTCAACAATCTGGTTTTCAATCTTCTTGCGTTCGTCTTCCAGCTTGCCCACATCGATGCTGTCTTTGAGCTCCTCGGTGAAATCAGGATCGATTTCCATGGCGGAACGGGGAGAACCGATATCAACCACGCTGACAACGTTGAGCTCCGCGCCGCAGCTCTTGGCCAGACCGATGGCGTAACTTGAAGCTTTTTCGGCACGACTAGAACCATCAGCTGCTACCAGTATCTTTTTGAACATGGATCCTCCTTGATTAAATGGGGAAGTCTTGGATGATTGGATTATTCTATATCCATTCCCTGAAGATGTGGAGTTCTAAACAGGAATAATTTAATTATCTAGTAATGGGAGGATTATGAGGCATCGGCTTATAATCTTAAGGATAGTTTTTCCCCCTTGCGGGTATTCTGTTACTCCAGGACGCCATAAGGCGCCAGACAGCAAAGGTGGTAAGCATGGCTAAGAAAGGCGTAGTGGCCGTTGTTGGACGGGCGGTCGTCGACCAGCAGTATCGCGAACGGTTTTACAGGAATCCCAGCGAGGCGATGGCGGGGTATGACCTGAGCGGGGAAGAAAAGCAGGCCCTGGCTGGTATCGACAGGCGTGAGATGGACAAATTCGCCGACAGTGTCAACTTCCGTCTGCGCTCATGGTATATAAACTGGGCGGTCAATCCCAGCTGACAAACGGGATTATTGAGCTTTTCCGTTGACGCAGAAATAGGCGCCGGTCAGCTCATGTTCCGTGTAGACTTCGCAGTCACCGCAGACGCATCCCTTCTGATCGATATCGATCCTGGATTTGCCGTGCGCGCAGAACAGGCCTGGAGATTCCGCGTGCGTAAGCTCTTTCCAGAGACCGGGAAAACTCGGGCAGTCCTTGCAGATACAGTTACGGATGTTATGCAGGCTTACATGGACTTCTTTCATTATCCAATCCTCCCTGGAAGGTTATATGCCAAAGATTACCCGCGAAAATTATCGCCCAAACATGGTCATTACATGTTCGTCTTGCCTAAACACGCTGGTCTAGCTACAATTGACAGGCTACCAGTCAAACGTTTTTTCGAGAAGTGCGCGGGCGATTAGCTCAGTTGGGAGAGCACCAGCTCGACAAGCTGGGGGTCACTGGTTCGAGCCCGGTATCGCCCACCAAAAAATAAAAAGGCTCAGACGAGCCTTTTTTTGTGTGTAAATCCAGAAAGAGAGTTTTATCAGATGAAATTGAGAAACGTCGCCATTATTGCCCATGTTGATCACGGAAAGACAACCCTTGTGGACGGTTTGCTGAAGCAGTCCAGGACCTTCAGGGAAAACGAGGCCGCATTCACCCAGACCCTGATCCTGGATTCAAATGACCAGGAGAAGGAAAGAGGCATAACGATCCTGGCCAAAAACACGGCTGTTAAATATGGCGATACCAAGATCAATATCATCGATACTCCCGGCCACGCTGATTTTGGCGGCGAGGTCGAACGTACCCTGAACATGGCTGATGGCGTCATCCTGGTGATTGACGCGCAGGAAGGGCCGATGCCCCAGACCAAGTTCGTCCTGAAGAAAGCACTCGAGCTGGGGCTCAAGCCGATTGTCGTGATCAACAAGATCGACAAGCCCTATGCCAGGATAAAAGAGGTCATCAGCAGGACCAACGATCTTTTCCTCGACCTGGCGACGGACTCCGACCAGCTCGACTTCCCTATATATTACGCGGTGGCAAGGGGCGGCAAGGCCTGGGAGGAGATCCCGGAGAATGCCAACGAAGTCGCCGACCTCACTCCGGTCTTTGAAGCCATACTTGATCATATCCCCGCGCCGGACGTCCAGCGCGACGAACCTTTCCAGATGCTCGTTACCCAGCTTGACCCCGACAGTTACCAGGGCAAGCATGCTATCGGCCGGATTAAGCGCGGTTCGATCAAGCCCGGCACGACGATCACCCTGATGAAGAAGGACGGCACCGAGGAGCAGTCGAGGATCGACAAGGTGTATGTCTCACAGGGCCTGAAAAGGATCGAGGTCGAAGAGGCTCACGCCGGCGATATCGTTTCCCTTACCGGCATCAGGAACGCCGGCATCGGCGAGACCCTTGCCGACAGCGATAACCGGGAAGTCCTGCCTGTCATCGAGATCGAAGAACCTACCCTGAAGATGTCGGTCGCGGCGAATACTTCGCCGTTCGCCGGTCTGGAAGGACAGTTCGTCACCAGCCGCCAGATCCTCGAGCGGATTGAAAAAGAGCTCGAGACGAACGTTTCCCTCAGAATGGAGATGGGTGCGGCGGGAGACTACGTATTATCCGGCCGCGGCGAGTTGCACCTTTCGGTCTTCATTGAGAACCTGCGGCGGGAAGGTTACGAGCTGCAGGTAGGCAAACCCCAGGTGATAACGAAACTGGTCAAGGGAAAGGTCAACGAGCCGATTGAGGAACTTACCGTGGACGTGGCTACCGAATATGTGGGCGCCGTTTCCGGCGAGGTAGGCCGCAGGAAAGGGTTCATGCTCAGCCAGGAGGAGAACTCCGACGGCACGACCAGGCTGATGTTCGAGATCTCCACGCGCGGGCTGCTCGGCCTGAGGAACCAGCTGCTGACGCTCTCCCGGGGTACTGCGATCATGAATTCAGTATTTGTGAGATTCCAGCCGCTTGGCGCCCCGCTTCCCAGGATGAGGAACGGCGCGCTGATCGCGAGCGAGTCTGGCAAGACGGTCGCGTTCGGCCTCAACAACGCGCAGCGCAGCGGCACCGTGTTCCTCAATCCCCAGACGCAGGTCTATGAGGGGATGATCGTTGGTCTCAACTCCCGTGAGGGTGATCTGGAGATCAATGTGACCAAGGAAAAGAAACTGACCAACATGCGTTCATCGGGCGCCGACGACGCCATAGTGTTGACTACACCGACCATGCTCAGCCTGGAACAGGGTCTGGATTTCCTGGAAGACGACGAGCTGCTCGAAGTAACTCCGCAGAGCATGAGGCTCAGAAAAAAACTGCTGCTCAAGACGGACAGGGTCAAAGCCAGTCGTTCAGCGGCGACCGGGAGCTAGTTCCGGCTCGCAACGCCCGCAGGCTTCTGCGGGAGCGTTTCCAGATATCCTCCAGCGGTTTTAAAGCGACTGATGATCCCAGGTCGTTTTCATTCCGCACATCTTAGGTAAATCCGCGCAAATAACCGCAAGGCATCCTGCGGCGTTCCCGAATCTCTTAACCTGTTCTTAACATTTGCTTCACTATTTCTTCATGGCCTGGGGGCAGAATATTTATATGAATAACGGGGATGTGTAGATTGTGGCGCATCCACCCCGATGGATGCGCCACAACTTGCAGGCCGGTCCTGCTGAAGCAGGCGCGGATGTCCCCCTCGAAGAAGGAGAGAAGAAATGGGAATCATATTGATAGTCGTGGTCATCGCCGGGGTCTGGCTGGTATTAAGCCAGGCAAACGCGAATGGCGGGGGGATATGCGGCACGGCGACACATACCCGTGTCGAAACTCCGCTCGAAGTGCTCAAGAAACGCTACGCCCGGGGCGAGATAGACAGGGCGGAATACGAGCAGCGCCGGGTCGACCTGCAGTAGAAATGCCGGAATATCGGTTTACGGGTTACGGCGCGCCGGGTTTGTGCCCGGTTGTGCCGGGTAAATGACAGGCATGACTTAAAAAAACGCATGCGCATGGGCGCTGCGATCGAGGAGGTGCTTTGAAATGATGAACGATGGATGGATGACAGGGGGCAACGGTGGCGACGTCAGTATTTTTGGCGGAATCCTGATGATGGTCTTCTGGGTTGCTATCATAGTAGGTATAGTTCTACTGGTAGTATGGCTTGTACGTCAGACTGCCGGCGGACAAATGCATGGCGGCCACGGCGGCGGAACATACCATGCGCCGGAAGAGTCGGCACTTGATATCGTCAAGGCAAGATACGCCCGCGGCGAGATCGACAAGACTGAGTTCGAAGAGAAGAAGAAAGACCTGACCGGCTGATCGCCGGGCACTGAACGGGAGGATCACATGGATAACAGCAAGCTGCTCAACTGGGGCCTGGCGGCAGGTGCGGTGGCCATATTGGCGGCCCTGGTAGGATACCTGTTCTTCTGGTCGTCGGATGATACGACCGCGTGCCGGAATGGAATGCATGGCTCCGGAGATTCCGCATGCATGAAGGACGGCGGCTGCGGCATGATGGACGGCATGGGTGGCATGATGGGCGGCATGGGTGGAATGTCCGGCATGACTGGGATGATGGGCATGATGGGCGGACCCACTGACGCGGCGACTGCTCCGGTTACGATTGACAAGGCAGCGGATGTGGCGAAGCGCTATCTCGACGATAAAGGCAACCCCGACCTGAAAGCCAAAGAGATCGTCGAGTTCACCAACAGTTTTTATGTCCGCGTCGTCGAGCAGAGCACCGGTTCTGGAGCTCTCGAGCTGATCGTGAACAGAAGCTCTGGCGAAGTAACAACCGAGCCGGGTCCCGGCATGATGTGGAATAGCAAATACGGAGCCCAGAATTCCACGGGCGGTGATGGTGGCATGATGGATGGTATGGACGGGATGGAAGGCATGGACCATGGGTCGATGGACGGCGGTTCGATGGAAGGTATGGACCATGGTTCAATGGACGGGATGGACAGCGGTTCGATGGGTGGCATGCAAGGCGGCATGATGGACGGCGGCGGCAACAGTAGCATGATGCAGAACGGCATGATGGACGGCGGCACATGCGGCATGATGGGCAACGCTGGCGCACAGGCAAATTCCAGCGGCCAGACCAATACTGCCGCGACGACAGACATGACGGTGAAGAAGGCCGATGCGCGCGCCCGAGCCCAGAAATATCTCGACACTCAACTCCCGGGAGCAACGGCCGGCGAGCCAGAAACATTCTATGGTTACTATACGGTCAAGGTAGATAAGGACGGCCGTACATTCGGAATGCTCAGCGTGAACGGCGATGACGGCCAGTTCTGGTATCACGCCTGGCTTGGGACATTCCTCGGCGGCGCCAGGCAGCTCTGACCGATTGCCGCTCCGGGCTGTGGACTTTGGCGGTGACTGAAATAAATGACCGGGATTGAGTAAGACTCACCGGCAGATCTTACGGGACGTCATTCCAGTGTTACAGGATGTCATTCTGAGGCGAAGCCGAAGAATCTCAAAACGGGATCCTTCGCTTCGCTCAGGATGACTTTTCTATGTTAAACTTGGCGGCAACTGTCATCGGCAGGCTATTGCCTGACGGTTTTCATCCCGTATAACAAATGAAGATATTTTCCGGGTGGTTTTTGCATGAAAGTAAGACTTCCTGATAACAGCACAATCGAACTCGCCGACGACGCTACGGCGTTTGACGCGGCGTCCGCCATCGGCAGCAGGCTGGCAAAGGCCGCGGTCGCCGCTAAGGTCAATGGTGATCCGGTGGATTTGTCATGCAGCCTCAATGACGGCGACAGCATCGGCATAATCACCGGAGACTCTCCCGAAGGCCTGGAAATCCTCAGGCATAGTACCTCACACGTCCTCGCGGATGCGATCATGGAACTCTATCCGGGTACGAAACTCGGTATCGGTCCGGCAATCGCCGATGGTTTCTATTACGATTTTCTCCTGCCCGCGCCGATCTCGGATGCGGATTTCCCTGTGATCGAAAAGAAGATGAAGGAGATCATCAAGGCGAAGCCGCAGTTCAGGCGGCACGAGCTCAGCCGCGGAGACGGGGCGGAGACGTTCGGCGCCCAGCCCTTCAAACAGGAACTGCTGGCGGAACTGCCGCTGGACGAGACACCGAGCTTCTATACGATCCGTGGCTTCACCGACCTTTGCCGCGGTCCGCATCTGCCAGACGCAGGGCGCATCAAGGCTTTCAAATTACTCTCCGTTGCTGGTGCGTACTGGCGGGGCGACGAGAAGAACAGGATGCTGACGAGAATTTACGGCACGGTCTTTCCTTCCCAGAAACTGCTGGATGAGTATCTCGAACGGCTTAAGGAAGCCGAGCGCCGCGACCACCGCCTGCTGGGGAAGCAGCTTGACCTGTTCCATATCGATGATGAAGTCGGCGCCGGCCTGCCGCTCTGGCATCCGAAGGGCGCGCTCATGCGCAAGATCATCGAGGACTTCTGGCGGGACGCCCACCTGGCAAACGGCTACGAGATGGTCATGATCCCGCATATCGCCAGTTCGCAGCTCTGGAAGACTTCCGGGCACTGGGACTTCTACCGCGAGAACATGTATTCGCCCATGGATATCGACGGGCAGGAATACATCGTCAAACCGATGAACTGCCCGGGGCACATCAAGATTTATAACTCACGCACCCGCTCTTATCGCGAGCTGCCGATACGCTGGGCCGAGCTCGGAACCGTCTACCGCTACGAACGCAGCGGCGTCCTGCACGGCCTGCTGAGGGTGCGCGGTTTCACCCAGGATGACGCCCATCTGTTCGTGCGACCCGACCAGCTGCAGGACGAGATCGTCAGCGTTATCAAGTTCGTGCTGTATATGCTGAAGACGTTCGGCTTCGACGATTACGAGGTCTACCTCTCGACGAGGCCCGAGAAATCGGTTGGCAGCGACGAGCACTGGGAGCAGGCGACCGCGGCGCTGAAAGCGGCGCTGGAAGAGGTTGACCTGGCATACGAGCTGGATCCGGGCGAGGGCGTCTTTTACGGGCCCAAGATCGACATGAAGATACGCGACGCGATCGGGCGCGCATGGCAATGCACGACGATCCAGGTGGACTTCAACCTGCCCGAGCGTTTCGATGTCACATACATAGGTGAGGACAACTCCGAGCACCGTCCGATCATGATCCACCGGGCGCTGCTGGGTTCCCTGGAGAGGTTCATCGGCTGCCTGATCGAACATTACGCGGGCGCATTCCCGTTATGGTTCGCGCCGGTGCAGGTTGGACTGTTGCCGATCGCCGACCGGCACAATGATTATGCGGCACAGGTCGCGGCCAACCTGGTCTCACAGGGTATCAGGGTCGATGTCGATGACCGCAAGGAGTCAGTCGGCAGGAAGATCCGCGACGCCGAGATGCAGAAGGTCCCCTACATGCTGGTCGTCGGTGACCAGGAATCCGAAGCGGGCACGGTCTCGGTTCGTTCCTACGCTGAGGGCGACCTCGGCTCGAAGACGGTGGAGGAACTCGCGGCACAGCTGCAGAAGCAGATCGAGGATAAATCCTGATCATCTGAATGGTCGGTCCCCTATACACCGGGGACAAGTTTTGAGTCCGGGAATCTCAATCGAAGGGATTGAGTTTTTATGAACACCATCCGCCTGGCACTGGCGCAGATAAACCCGACGGTCGGGGATTTTGCCGGAAACAAGGCCATCATCGCGGCCGGGATCGATCAGGCGAAAGCCGGGGGTGCGGATATCGTCGTGTTTCCCGAGCTTGCCCTTACTGGATATCCTCCCGAAGACCTCACATTCAATCCTGATTTTCTCGCCGCGAACATGGCGGCTCTCGACGACCTTTGTCACCACGCCCGCAATATCGTAGTCGTAGCCGGATTCCTTGACAGCCACGCGGGGGACATCCATAACGCCGCGGCAATATTGTCAAATGGGAAAATCGCCGGCATCTGTCACAAGATGCGGCTGCCGAACTACGGCGTATTCGACGAGTTCCGCTATTTCAGCGCCGGCACGCGCCCGGTGCTGCTTGATATGGACGGCAGGCTTGTCGGAATCAATATCTGCGAGGACATCTGGTATCCGGATGAGCCGATCGGTTCCCAGGTCGCGGCCGGCGCTTCGCTCATCATCAATCTTTCCGCTTCACCGTACCGTACCGGCCGCACTCGCAGCCGCGAGGAGATGCTCGAGACGCGCGCGCGCGACTATATCACTCCCGTGGCGCTGGTGAACATGGTCGGCGGCCAGGACGAGCTGGTTTTTGACGGCAACAGCCTCGTCTATGACGAGCACGGCAGGCTGCTCGCGCGCGGCGCCAGCTTCGAGGAGGACATGGTCGTCGTGGATATCGATTTCGAAGAGGTCAGCAATTCACGGCACCGCGACAGCATGGGCCGGCTTGACGATATGCGGAAAAGGCATCCCGGGCCCGTCGACCTGTTCTCCATCGGGCCTCTGCTTGGCAAGGAGCTTGAAGATGTCACTGAGGGCTGGCGCATGGAGAGCGTCAGGAGCGAAGCGAACTCCGTGACCGGGACTGCGTCAGTGCACACCCAGCAACATCTTCCCGAGGCGTTATCAGGCCTTGCCGAGATCTATCGCGCGCTGGTCGTCGGTGTCGGTGATTACGTGCGCAAGAACAGCTTCAAACGCGTCCTGATCGGCCTTTCCGGCGGCATAGATTCCTCGCTGGTCGCCGCGGTCGCCGTCGATGCGCTCGGCAAAGAGAATGTCGTGGGCGTTTCGATGCCCTCACGCTATACCTCGGACGGCACACACGATGATGCTGAAGCGATGGCCAAAAAGCTGGGGATCGAGTTCCGCCACATTCCGATAGAGCCGCTCTTCATGCAATATCTGGAAACCCTCGAGCCGCAATTCACTGGCAGTAAGCCTGATACCACAGAAGAGAACCTGCAGGCGCGCATCCGCGGTAACCTGCTGATGGCGCTCTCCAACAAGTTCGGCTGGCTGGTGCTGACCACCGGCAACAAGAGTGAGATGAGCGTCGGCTACGCCACGCTCTACGGCGACATGGCCGGCGGTTTTGCGGTCATCAAGGACGTGCCGAAAACCATCGTTTACGAACTTTGCCGCTGGCGCAATGCGCAGGGTGAGGAGATCATCCCTGCGAGCATCATCGAGCGGGCGCCCAGCGCCGAGCTCGCGCCCGACCAGAAAGACCAGGATACGCTGCCGCCCTACGAGATACTCGACCGCATCATCGAGGAATACGTGGAGTACGACCGCAGCGTCGAGGAGATGGTGGCGGCCGGGCTGGATCAGAAGACGGTGGCGCGAATCACCCGCATGATCGACCGCAACGAGTACAAGCGCCGCCAGGCGCCGCCCGGTATCAAGATAACCTCACGCGCCTTCGGCAAGGACCGGCGTTTTCCGATAACTAACCGCTTCGGGGCATAGAATCGTCGGGATGTCCGACTTCGGATTTGCTGTTTAACACGCATCTCCGCTATACTTTCTCCCGTGCATAAAGAGGAAGCACCCGCTTCTCACCTGCCGGCTGTGCTGCGGTTTCGAAGTTTTTACCGCGCCAACTTAATGAGCTTGCAGGTAACGCCATATGAGGTTTCAGGTCCGGAAACGGTTCCGGCATGGAATTCGTGGTTTTGAAAGGGTGCCTTCGGGTACCTTTTTTGCGTTGGGAATGAATAAATGACGGGCGGTCGAGATACCGCCGCCAAACAAATCTGGAAGGAGGTGTTCGCCGGTCGCACACTATAAGCCCAGAGTCAGGGATCTGACTCGGATAAATGAAGCTATCAGGGTTGCAAATGTAAGGCTGATCGGTCCGGATGGAGAGCAGGTCGGGATCAAGACCCGCGATGAGGCGATGGATATCGCCATCAAGCACGGGCTCGACCTGGTCGAGATCGCCCCCGAAGCAGACCCACCGGTCTGCAGGGTGCTCGACTACAGCAAGTACAAGTACGAGCTGGAGCAGAAGGCCAAGCAGGCACGCAAGCATCAGTCGACGATCGTGGTCAAGGAGATAAAACTCCGGCCCAAGATCGGGAATCATGACTACATGACAAAACGTGGTCACGTTGAGCGTTTTCTCAAGAAGAAGGACAAGGTCAAGGTGACGATCATGTTCCGCGGGCGCGAAGTGGTTCATCCGAAGAAGGGTGAGGAACTGCTGCGCCGCCTGGCGGAGGATGTCGTGGAACTGGGAGTAATCGAATCCCAGCCGAACCTCGACGGCAGGAACATGGTCATGGTCCTCGCACCCGTCAAGTAACAGCAGCCCTGTTTAATAGCGAGAGCAAGTTCATAACCGAAAGGACGGCCTATGCCAAAGATGAAGACTCATCGTGGCGCCGCCAAGCGATTCAAGTTTACCTCTTCGGGTAAACTGAAACGCCGCAGCGCATTCAAGAGTCATATCCTGGAAAAGAAGAGCCCGAAGCGGAAGCGTGGTTTCCGCAAGAGCAAGGATGTCAGTCCCGCAGATGTGCGCGGAGCGTCCCGTTTGCTGGGCAAGAGGTAGCGTTAGGAGCTGAATTTCAATGCCGCGAGTCAAAAGAAGTGTACACGCCCGCAAGAAGCGGCGTAAGGTATTAGCAGAAGCAAAGGGTTACCGGGGTACAAAACATTCAAGTTACAAGCGCGCCAAAGAACAGGTAAGCCGTTCTTTAAACTACGCTTACCGTGACAGGCGGGTCCGCAAGCGCGATTTCCGCCGCCTGTGGATCACGCGCATCAACGCCGGAGCAAGGATGAACGGACTGTCGTACAACCAGTTCATGCACGGACTGAAAGAGGCTGAGATCGAACTTAACCGCAAGGTGCTGGCTGACCTGGCGGTAACCGATCCGGCCATGTTCTCCAGCCTGGCCGAGCAGGCCAAGGCGGCGCTGGCAGCCTGACGGCTGCCGAGGCCGAAGGGTGAATCCCAGGAGAATCTCAAGCACAAGCAACGCCATAATCAAGGAGGCGGCGCGGCTGAAGCGGAAACGTCACCGCTATCACAGCCGCCTTTTCCTTGTTGAGGGAGAAGACCTGCTGGATGCGGCGCTCGCGCGCGGCATCGTTCCACGGCAGGTCTTTGTGCTGGAAGATTACGAGGACCTGCTTTCGGGTGAGGACGCGCAGCGTCTGCTGACGACACGACCGACGCCGCAGACAGCGCCAACGGATATCTATTCCTGCAGCCGGGCCGTGATGGACAAGCTTTCAGAGCTGGGAAGCGGTTCGCGCGTGATCGCAGCGTTCGAGATGCTTGACCGCAAGTTTCCGGCGGGTCTGGGCGCGGCGGGTGCGGATCCGGGGAATGGCGTTGCGGTCGATGATGGCATGTCGTCGGGCCCGCTTCTCTATCTTGCAGGCGCCGCAGATCCCGGCAATGTCGGCAGCATGATGCGGTCCGCGAAAGCGCTCGGTGTTTCTGCCGTCGTCATGGGTCCGCAGACCGCCGATCCCTACGCGCCAAAAGCGCTTCGCGCCACGATGGGCGCCATTTTCCAGCTTCCAATATTTCTTACGGTAAATCCGGAAAGCCTCGTCTCGTGGGCCGAGCAGGCGGAGATACCGGTAGTCTGCGCCGACGCGCACGCCGGGGTGCCTGTCTGGGAAGCGGCGCTGGCTGGAACTTTCGTACTGGTGATGGGCTCCGAGCGCGAGGGCGTGCCGCACCGTCTGACCGACGCCGCGGTAGAGACAGTCCATATCCCCCAACTGGAAGAGACCGAGTCGATCAACGTGGCGATGGCGGGTACCGTGATCTTATACGAGGCGTTCAGGCAGAGGTCGGGGAACCCTGACTGAGCGCGCCTCAGGCTGTGGATTCTGGAAGCATGACCGCGTAAGTGCTAGAGTTTCGAATGATTCGGAAGTCCGTGGCAAGGTTTTATCGAAGCGCCTGAGAATTAATACCGAAATGTCCACATCGAACAGACATGGTGTCTTATATAAGTGTCCATTTTAAGCAGATATAAAAAGCTTGCTGAAGAACTGAAAGCCCACGAGGGGCTTGCGGCCATGTTCGGTGAAGCTGCCGCCGACATCGAGGAGGCGCGCGACTCCGACGCCATCGAGGCCGCGCGCGTCAAACACCTCGGGCGCAAGAGCGGGCTTTCGCTTTTACTGCGCAGTATCCCCGAGCTGTCGATTGAGGAGCGCCCGATCGTCGGCAAGTATGGCAACCAGGCGCGCGCCGCGCTGGAGCAGGCGCTTGCCGACCGCAAGAAGGAACTGGAGGGCGGGGAGCTCGAACGGCGCCTCGCCACCGAGCAGGTGGATATAACCCTTCCCGGCGAACCATTCACCGCCGGACATCTGCACATCATCAACCAGACCCTGTGGGAGATCGAGGATATCTTCGCCGGGCTCGGATATCGCATCGCCGAGGGGCCCGAGGTCGAGACCGACTACTATAATTTTACGGCCCTCAACACACCCGAGGGCCATCCGGCGCGTTCGTCACACGACACATTTTTTGTCGAGGGCAAGGAGGACGTACTGCTCCGCACTCATACATCTCCGGTGCAGATACGGCTGATGGAGAAAGAGCAGCCTCCCATCTACGCGATCATGCCCGGGCGCGTCTATCGCCGCGATTCCGACGCCACCCACACGCCCATGTTTCACCAGATCGAAGGGCTGGCCGTCGATGAGCACATTACGATGGCCGACCTCAAGGGCACGCTCGAGACTTTCATGCGTGCGATCTTCGGCGCCGACCGGGTCATCCGTCTGCGGCCGCATTTCTTCCCCTTCACCGAGCCCAGTGTCGAGATGGATGTCTCCTGCATGATCTGCGGCGGCTCCGGCTGCCGTTCCTGCAAGAACAGCGGCTGGCTGGAGATACTAGGCGCCGGCATGGTTGACCCCAACGTCTTCGGTTTCGTCGATTACGACCCGGAAACAGTGCAGGGCTTCGCCTTCGGCATGGGCGTAGAGCGCATCGCCATGCTCAAACACGGCATGACCGATCTGCGGATGTTTTATGACAACGATCTGCGATTTATTAAACAATTTTAGCGGAAGACAGAATGTCATTCCGAGGAGCAAAAGTGAATTGTAAGCCCGGAGATTTGTCATTCCGAGGAGCGAAGGCGAAGTGTAAGCCTGGAGATTTGTCATTCAGAGGAGCGAAGGCGAAGGATCATCCAGGAGATGGAAGATAGTCTGTCATTCCGAGGAGCGAAGCGACGAGGAATCTGCTTTTCATGAAGAGTTATTACATTTACATAATGGCGAATCGCTCAAGAACGCTGTATGTGGGCATGAC
>Ga0265292_1000982_pt1:12500-28975 | contig 28975 bp, 16 predicted proteins | sample Munlanlewell296A_FD_189080 | JGI IMG/M metagenome (GOLD analysis project Ga0265292, IMG submission 189080) | Leachate microbial communities from a municipal landfill in Southern Ontario, Canada - Leachate well 296A | ecosystem: Engineered > Solid waste > Landfill > Unclassified... | reverse complement strand
TAATAAGGTTCTGGGTCTCGATCGCAGACGTGTCGTTTTTTGTGCGGCCGCAGACGGCGCTCGACTCGGCAGCTTATCAAAGGGGGACGTCGGTCTATTTTCCGGGCGACTGCCTGCCGATGCTGCCCGAGGATATCTCGAACGACCTCTGCAGCCTGAGGCCAAACGAGGACCGGCTGACATTCACCGCGGAGCTGGACGTCGATCCATCCGGCAACATCGTGAGGCAAAGCTTTTATCGCAGCGTCATCCGCAGCTGCGAGCGGCTCACATATACAGCTGTGAAGCATGTGCTCGTCGACCGCGACCCTGTGACGCTCGAGCGGTATCGCGCGCTCGTCCCGGAGCTCACGCTCATGCGCGAGTGCTATGAACGCCTTCGCAAGCAGAGAACCGCACGGGGCTCCATCGATTTCGACCTTCCGGAGCCGGAGATCCTCATCGACATGCAGGGCGATATTTCCAATATCGTGCGCTCGGAACGGCACGTCGGCCATATGATGATCGAGGACTTCATGATTGCCGCGAACGAGGCAGTGGCGGAGTATCTCACCGCGTCCGGCGTCGGATGCTTATACCGCGTGCACGAGCCGCCGCCGCCCGAGAAGCTGCGCGATCTGCGGCTTCTGCTCCATAACCTCGGTTACAAGATGCGCATAAGCGAGCTGCCGCCGCCGGGCGCGCTGTCAAATGTCGTCGATGCAGTGCGGGGAAAGCCGGAAGAACGCCTGGTGAACCATAGCCTCCTGCGCTCCATGTCTCAGGCAGCCTACAGCCCCGAAAATATCGGCCATTACGGGCTTGCCTCGCGTTGTTACTGCCATTTTACATCGCCCATACGCCGATATCCGGATCTCATCGTTCACCGGCTCCTGGCCATGGCGATCTCACGCAAGGGCGGACAGGCGGCAAAGGTAAAGGGTCATCAGGAGCGCCTTCAGGAGATAGCCGAGCATTGCTCGAGGCGGGAGCGCATCTCCATGGAGGCAGAGAGGGAGATGGCGAAACTGTACGCAGCGCTCTTTATGCAGGACCATGTGGATAAGGAGTTCGATGGGATCATCTCGCACGTGACCAAGTTTGGGTTTTTCGTGGAACTGATAGATTATTTCATCGAGGGGCTCGTCCACGTAAGCAACCTCGATGACGACATCTATCTATATGAAGAGCAGGGCATGACATTGACCGGTAAGCGAAAGAAGAAGGTATTCAAGGTCGGCGAAAAGGTGCGCATAATGGTGGAAGAGGTCGATATCCCGAATCGTGAAATACTTTTTGGGCTTGTCTAAACAAATGCTTTATGTATTGTTCAACTCAAGTTGCGCTTGTTTTTGGAACTATCCGTATTATAAGAAAAAACAATGAGGCGTCGCGGTCCAATTAGCTTGACTGAAATCGGGCGACCCCGTATCATTGTTATAGAGGATCACAGCGTGAAAAAGACGACCGAGATATCGATCATGGGCCACAAGTTCATGATCAAAAGCGATTCAGATGACGATTATGTGGTGAGGGTGGCAGGCTTTGTGGACCAGAAGATAAATGAGGTGATGCAGAGCACGAAATCGGTCGCATCGCTGAATGTGGCAATACTTGCGGCCATGAACATTGCGGATGAGTATTTCAAGTCCATGCGCGAGCGGGACGACAAGTTTTCGAAGGCAGAGAAGAAGATTAAAGATTTAATAGAACTTATTGATTTGCAAATGTAATTTGTTATTTGAGGTTGTATTCGTCATTGGGATTTTGAGCTTTGAAATTTTAATTTAAGGGTTTCCCCCTACTGGGTGCGTGCTTGGCTCTAGCATTTTAGAACCGTCACGACCATTTTGGGGATTGTTCCTTGCCGCGGTGTGCATGCCCTTCCGTAAGGTAGGGAAGCCTGAAACGGCAATACGATCACCCACCTGACAGAGTCAGGTTCAAAATGGAAAGCCACACGGCCTGAGCAGGGGGATTTTTTTAACTGGAATCGGTGTTGAATTTTCTGTCGGATGAATTATAGGCAGCAGCACACAAGGGAGATGAGCCGGCTTACACCTCGAAAGAGGATTGATTGTCAGGGGCGTTGCGGTCCTAGTGCAGCGTCATTTCGATGAATTTTAGAGGATCTCACATATATTTTGAGGTCATTGCACATCGATAGCAACACATCTGCGTCTATGCAGACTGTGTCCTGACGCCCTTCCCCGGCCTTCTCCATCGCTGACGAGGTAGCCATGTCGATGGAGTCAAAGCTGCATATCTATAACAGGATGATGGCAACGCGCGACGAGCTCAAGGTCTCGGAGGTCGAGGAGCTCGGCGGGCAGATTCAGCGCCGTGCGCTCGGCATGGAGGAGATCAGGACCGCGCTGAGGGTCGGCCTGTATGCCGCCTTCAAGAACGAGGTGCGCACCGAGCAGATCTTTGTTGAGGGCGATCGCCATCGCAAGGAGATCTACTTCCCCGCGTTCGATCCGGAAATTGGCAAGCTCGCTTATTTCCGCGTCATGCAGCTCACCGACCTGCTGCCCACGAGCGAGGGGTTCCGGGAGCCGTCTTCGAAGCAGAGCAAACTGCGAGATATCAATACCCTCAACGTGCTGGTGGTGCCCGGCGTGGCGTTTGACATCGAGGGGAGGCGCATGGGTTTTGGCAAAGGGTTTTATGACGAGTGCCTGAGGAGATTTAGGGGAAAGCGCGTGGCGCTGGCCTATGAGTTTCAGGTCGTCTCACAGCTCCCCACAGCAGTCCGCGAGCGCGTGCTCGACTGGATTGTGACCGAGAAGCGCGTGATTCGCTGTCAGTAGGGCAACGAGCGCCATCTAGTGGCGCCTTTACATAAATGGAGGTGGCCGTGCTAATCGAACTATGGCAGGCAATCCTCTTCATCGCAGTAGCCGCTGGTTTGGGACTTGGCGTCGGTCTGGCGATAAAGCGTCAGGTAGGCAGGAAGCGGATAGAAGAGGCAGAAGAGAGGGCTAAATCCATTCTCCGTGAGGCGGAGACGCAGGCCCGCTCCGCAAAGAAGGAAGCGGAGCTTGAGGCAAAGGACGCCCAGCTCAAGGCGCGCGCGGAATTTGAAAAGGAATCACAGGAAAAACTGCGTGAACTGCAGCAAGTCGAGAAACGCCTCCAGCTCAAGGAGGACAATCTTGAGAAGAAGTTCACACTCGTAGAGAAGAAAGAGGAAGAGATCGTCCGCGAGGAACAGTCGCTGGCTGACAAAAAGAAACACACCGACGGGCTCGAGAAGCGCTACATGGAGCTCGTCGCGGACGTTCGGAAGCAGCTCGAGCAGGTCGCCGGCATCTCGGCCGAAGAGGCCAAGCGTCAATTGCGCGAGGCGATGGTCGAGGAGGCGAAGCAGGACGCGGCCCGCGAGATCATGGAAGTCGAGGAACGCGCAAAGGAAGAGGCTGGCAAGAAGTCCAAGCTAATCATATCCACCGCGATGGAGCGCATGGCGTCCGACTATGGCGCTGAGCGGGCCATCTCCGTCGTCCAGCTGCCGAGCGACGAGATGAAGGGCCGGATCATCGGCCGCGAGGGAAGAAACATCCGCGCGCTCGAGGCGGCCACGGGTATAGATATAGTGATCGACGACACGCCTGAGGCGGTGATCCTCTCCGGCTTCAATCCGGTGCGGCGCGAGGTTGCTCGCATAACCCTGGAGCGCCTCATCGCGGACGGCCGAATCCATCCGACCCGCATCGAGGAGATGGTGGCCAAGGTCGAGAAAGAGGTTGAGGGCTCGATCAAGGAGGCGGGCGAGGCGCTTTGCCTCGAGCTCAACGTACCAAACGTTCACCCCGAGCTCGTAAAACTTTTGGGCTCGCTCAAGTACCGCTACAGCTTTGCGCAGAACGTCTACGAGCATACGAAGGAAGTGGCGTATCTCGCGGGCATGATGGCCGCTGAGCTCGGCATCGACGAGGCAAAGGCGCGGCGTGCCGGACTCCTGCACGACATCGGCAAGGCGGTGAGCCACGAGGTTGAAGGGAGCCACGCGCTCATCGGCATGGAGTACGCGAAGAAGTACCGCGAGGATCCTGATGTTGTGCACGCGATCGGCGCGCACCATGAGGATCTGGAGCAGACTTCTCCGCTCGATCTCGTGGTGGATGCTGCGGACGCGCTTTCGGGCGCGCGGCCCGGCGTACGCCGCGAGGTACTCGAGGCCTATGTCAAGCGGCTCGAGGACCTCGAGCGCATCTCCACATCGTTCACCGGCGTGGAGAAGGCCTACGCCATCCAGGCCGGCCGCGAGGTGCGCGTGATGGTGGTGAACGACAAGGTGAGCGACGCCGAGGCCACGGTGCTCTCCAAGGACATCGCCAAGAAGATCGAGCAGGAGATGACCTACCCCGGCCAGATCAAGGTGACGGTCATCCGCGAGACGCGGGCAACGGAGTACGCTAAATAACGTGCGTTGGTTCGATCGTGCGTTAGTGCGATCGTAACATCGCCCAGGTTTACGAACGCACGATCGCACCATCGTACGATCGCACTTAATTATGAAAATCCTCGTCATCGGCGATATCTTCGGAAGGCCCGGCAGGCGAGCCGTGAAGGAGCTCCTGCCGGGCCTTCTTCGTGAACACCGCATCGATTTCGTGATAGCAAATGCGGAGAACGCTGCCGGCGGCAAGGGGCTCACCCCTCCGATTGCGGAGGAGCTTTTCGAGAGCCCGATCAACGTGATGACCGCAGGCAATCACATCTGGGAGCACGACGAGTTGCATCCGTATTTCGATTCTCACCCGATCCTTCGGCCGCACAACGTACACGAATCGCTCCCAGGCAGGGGGTGGGGCTTCTTCTCCGCGGCCAGCGGCGCGCGCATCGCGGTCGTCAACTTGCAGGGAACTGTCTATATGGATGAGAAGGGACACAAGGCGGAGAATGCATTCCTCGCCATGGACAAACTCCTGCCCGAGCTCGAAAAGTTTTCCGACTGCATCGTGCTCGACTTCCATGCGGAGGCCACGAGCGAGAAGCGCGCACTCGGGTGGTATCTCGACGGCCGCATCTCCGCATTCCTCGGCACGCATACTCATGTGCAGACTGCGGACGACGAGATCCTGCCGGGCGGCACCGCCTATATCTCGGATATCGGTATGACGGGACCGCATGCATCCGTGATAGGGCTCGCGAAGGAGGTTGCGATCCATCGCTTCCTCACCGGAGAGCGCAAGGGATTCAAAGTCGCCGAAGAGGGCGTCCGGCTTGAGGGAGTTCTGCTGGATATAGATGAAAAGACCGGCCGTGCGCGGGGGATACGCAGGATTCAGGAGAGACTCAGCTCCTAGCGCCCTCGACCGTCCACATGTAGCGCTTGACGATATCCCGCAGCCTTGGTCCATCCTCCGCTGTCTTGAAATACGCGTTCAACTTGTACCTCTGGCGGAGATAGGCGATGTACTGTCCGATGGCTTCATTGAGCCCTGGGTCGGCCTTGACCTTCTGGTTATCCTGCAAAGATGAAAGCATTGTGATGACGTCGACATTCTGGATGCCCTTGGTGTTGCGCTGGCTCCAGTCGAGCGGCTGCTTGCCCACTGTCTCCTGAGACTTGTCGTTGAAACGTTTTTCCGCGCGCTGATCCCTGATGACGCTCCAGGGCCCGTTCCCGTTTGTCGCGTTGGCTCTGTCCTCGGCCTGCTGCGCGCTCCATACCTCATGGAGGCGAACGATCTCGCTGTCGAAAGATTGAGAGCCGAGCGTGGAAAGTTTTGTCGACCAATGCCCTTGATTCACGAGCCATGCTATGAACGGCTCAAGTATGCTTGTATTGTAGTTTACCTGCGCGGGCAGAGATGACTGATAGACTGCCTGTGAAGCGGCTGTCACCAGCTCTCTCAACGCAGACTCGCGCCTGCGAGCCTCCTCATCTGCCTCAGGAGCGGGTGCCGGCGCCGGCTGGGAACTCTTGGCCTTAGGCGGCGATGATGTCGGGGCAGCGGACGGCGTCTTGACCCTCTTCCTCGGAGGCGGACTTGATCTCTTCGGCTCTGGCTCGGCCGCAGCCTGCGGCAACGGCTCGCTCGGCGCCGGCGGCGCGACTGCATCCTGTGGCTCCGGGACAGCCGATGCCGGCGGTGGCTCGCTGGATGGCGTCTGCGTGGCTGCCTCTTGAGCGGCCGGCTCCGGCTGTGGAGCGGTCGCGACAGATTCCTGTGGTTCATTGGACGGCGCCGGGGATCCCTGATCGACGCTCACTTCGTCCGCGTCGAGTAGGTGCCCCTTTGCGTCGAGAACGTCTTCGTACCAGACGACGCGTACCTTTGACCTGTCGAAGAACCGATGGATGGCCTGAACCAGGAAAAGCGGCGGGCTATCAGACGACGTGATGTGCAGTTCCATGCTGTGGCCGATTCCGCGCGCGATTGCATCGCGATAGCGCAGTAGCTGGTTGGCGAGCTTTATAGCATGCAGGATCAACTCCGTCCGCGCACCATCGCCGGATTCTATGATGCGACTGGCTGCCTCTTCATCTCCATTGAGCATCGCCTCAAGAATCCTGCAGATAAAGCTGCCGAGCCTGATCGCCTTCATTTCGATGAGCGCGCCTTCGCCGCGGGCGTCGATCTCCATGTCATTGCACATGCGTTGACGGCAGATTCGGCCTTCGGATCGATTGAAGCTCCAGCCATGGATCTCGACATCCGGAAAGACCACAGACACATCCTCTATTTTTCGCCCGGCGCGCAGCAGGTGTGCGAGGCGGATGAGCTCGTGCACGCTGCCCCGCACTTCAAAGTCCTGGGTTTCGGGCTCGAGCAGGGTTGCCAGGGCGCGATCCACCAGATCGCCGGCATTACCGATACTGCGCCGTGAGAGGATTATGCCGATTGCGTCGCGCAGCGTCTGGGACTTCTCCTGCAGCTCTTCCGCCGACGCGTCAGGAAATGCCAGGGCGAGCCGCAGCTCCATGTTGGTGAATATCAGAGCGGTCACGTCGTTGAGCGATTCCGGGACCGTGTGAGACGATACATCATCGCGCGCAGGCGCAAGCTCGCCCCTCGCAGCGGCGAGCTTTTCGTTGGCATTTGCATAGAGAATAATCGCGCCGTCCAGCAGCTCCGCGCCCTGGGCGAGCATTTTAGCGAGCGGGCTCTCGCTGCCCAGCAGCGGCGACATCGCGTGCAACGCGCCGGAGATGAGCCTGGATGCCTCCATCGCTCGCTTCTGCGATTCGCCCATCGCGGAGGAGAGTCCCTTGATTTCATCGTCCGCCTTGCGAGCACCGGCCCGCACGCGCTGCAGGGCCGCCCGCGATGATGCGGCAGCCTTGTCCAGTTCGACCCGCGACAGCACGGAGGCGCGGAGCGTCCTGGTGTTGGCGTTCCTGATTCCGCGCTCGCGTTCCAGCTGCTCGCGAGCCCTCCCGAGCTGTACCTCCACTGAATACGCTCGCCCGCGTAACGTGTGCACTTCTTCGTTCATGCGGCTTCGCTCGCCCGAGGCCTTGTCGAGGAGTTCGGCGAGCATCTGGATCTGCCCGCTCATCTGTTGGAAAGTGTCTTCGGAGCCGGCGACAATCGGCTGTGCAGGGGCTTCCGATGTACCGGGAGACGCATCTGGATTCGCGACGGTCTCCGCAGTGGCAGCGGCCCCCGGATTTGCAGATGTTCCTGCATCCGCAGCGGAATCGACCGTCTCCTCGGCTTCCGGCGGTCTTGCAGAACCATCTCCATAGGCGCCGGATAATGCGGCCATGGTAATATCGGGTGCTATTGGAAGGCGCATGACAGATCTCCCATGATGTGTCCCTTTTCGGCATTTTCACCGGTAAGTTGCTAATTATTTATGGTTCGGGGAGTGTTTAAACCGCCCTGGACTGATCGAGCAACAGATGCCTCGAGGTTGCAGGTTCGAGGTCATAGGCGCCTGCCATCGCTTGAATGGAGGCTTCGTCGCGGCCGTTGCGGAGGATTTGAGAGGCTTCGTAAAGATTATTAAGTATCCTGCCCATTAGCTGCAGGTACTGTGACGGATTCCTTCCGAACGCATCGGAAAGCTTTTTGCCTGATTCGATCTTGTAGTTTCGCTCGTTTGCGGGCTCGAAGAAGAAATCATCGTCCATTTGTTTAGTCCTCACCTGCACCTGCATCATGGTCCCGGTTGTAGGATGATATCCCGTAATATCCATAGACCTGTAGAGATGACTCGTCGGCTTATCTACGGTAATCCATTCCTTGATGACGTTCGGCTGCGTATCGGAGCGGATTCGTCCGTATAACGCGCGCATCTCTTCTTCGGTCTGGGTCAGGACGCGGAGTCCGAGCGCGTCGGTAATATGCGTCAGCTTGTCTTTGCCTTCCATCAACATCTTCAGAAGCAAAGACGATGCGGTCTTTACGCGACCGTCGATGACAGCCCCCTCGGGCGCGATGCCTTTCAAATACGCGAGACAACCATCCTTAAAATGATCAAGTGCGGTTCGGTAGGGCTCGATCATGTCATGGATTGTAATGATCCGCTGATTTTGCCCGCATTCAGCCGCAATCCGCTCGAAATGCGCGCTGTCCGTCGGCCTTGCGCCCGCAGGGATCTCAATAACGCCGATGGTGTTTAGATAGATAGGGGTCTGTCGCGTATAGACGCCGATCAAGTTTCGGATCAGCCGATCATAAGTCCGGTGGCATGCGATTTCGATCGCCCGCTCGTGGTCGCCGCCGCTGATCGCCGCTTCAAAGGGTCCGCTGAATGAAACGCCGTACGCGAAACGTTCCAATATTTCCCTTCGATTCTTTCCATCGTACGACGGATCGATCCGCTCGACGTGCTTGATGAAATCTGCAATCTGCCAGGCAAAAAAACGCTTGGTGTGGGGATCGACAGGATGCCTTACTATAAAAGCCATTACCTTAAATGCGCGCCTCAGCACAGCGTGCGCCACAGCTACGTCTGTCAGCACGGGTAGATGAAGAAGGGCCTTGGCCGCGGCCATTGTATATCTTCTGCCGAAAGACTTTTCACGATCCGCAATAGTCGCATCCTGATCAAGGAGACGCTCGTAAACATCCCATACCTTCAGCACCATGTTAAATATTTTGGCCATCGATTGTTTGATTTCATTGCTATCGACATGTCTATGGCTGCGATCCTGGATGAAGAACATCTGCGCCGTGGAAAAATCGTCGTAGAGGGCGTTTGTTCCTAAGTCGCGTTCCTCAACTGTTAACGCAGCATCTTCCGACATCGCATTATCAAAGAGCTGCTGCCCCTTGTTGGCCAGGTACTCATTTTGTGACTGATCGCGTTCATCGCATGCCGCTTTGATATATGCAGATGCAATAAATGCCCTTGCTGCGGACGATGTCCGATCGAGAACAGCGGGGTGGTTTTCGACATAATTGACTATTTTGCCATATAGTTGATTTTTGAGACAGCACACCAAGTAATTCCGAAACAGTGGCGCATCGTCTTCCTGGATTTCTTCCATGAGGTCCAGGGCCAGGTCGTCATAATTCAGGTACGTGAAGGCGTTCGCCAAGATCCATTGTATCAGGCGAGTATCTTCCTTGCTGACGTTTGCATAGACCAGAATATTACGCAGAGACCGAATTTCGTGACTCAGATCGAGAGCCGAAGGATCGCCGGTCGCGGCGCATTTATGAAGCTTCATTTCGGCAGATTGAACTAACGCCTCAATCGCAGCGTGGCTGGCGTCAAGCGGCGTGAGAGATGCATCGCCGGGAGGAGCTTGGAGAGAGCTGTTCATCTCGAACAAGGCATTAAACCTTGCGTAAATTTTGTGAAGGGTCTCCTTGCGAGATGCTTTTTCGATAAATCGATCGACAAACAACAATGCAACACCATAAGAGGCGATGCCAAGCTCCTCCCTCGCCACCCGCTTCTGGCGTTCGCGAACCAGGGCGTTATCGGAGAGTGTCCCGTCGAAATCGAGAAACACGATTGTGTTTTCGCGCGAGATGCCGGGCGTCTCCGCCGCAGCCTGGTCGATGAGCGCCTGCATCTCCTTGAGATCTCCGGCCGAGTGGCAGACGAACTCCCATGGTTCGTCTTTGGCCTTGCCGCGCGCCGCCCTTATATAGAGTCGGTGCAGATCCAAAGGATCCGTAAGCGCGGCGTGCCACCGCGAAACAGCCTTGTCAGCACCGACGAGACTTCTTTCCGAATCATCGAACACGACGACGAGGAGTTGTTTTAATTTCCCGGCCTTGCAGAAGGCGTCAAGTTCTGTCGCCATCTCGGCTGGTTTGTTGTCCGCTATGATGTCATTGCGCCGGGTGATATCGACCGCAGCGCCGGCGTTGATTTTCTCCAGGATCCGGGAGTTGACGATCTTGCCCCTCTGGTGGGCATTGGGAATATCTCCCGCGGTCCAGAGACAGATTTCAGAGGCGCGTGCGGCCAGCTGCCGGAACGTCTCCGTGTCGCGCACGTCTTCATATAATGTATCGCGCATTTCGATGCGATGGAACGCTTCCATGAAAGCACCAGATGCCTCATGGAGAAACTCCCGATATTTCCCCGGTATGATCGCGCCGAAATTCAGGCCACACTGCCGAAATACTTCCTCCAGCGTCTCCTGAAAGCGCTTCCTCCAATCGAGGCCTTTTTTGGATCCGCCGAACATGAATTCAAGTACCTTTGATGGCAGCGCATCTCTGTGGGCGCCTTCTTCCGGGCGAGAGAAGCCGTTCTGAGACTGTTCCCGAGCCTGCAGCGAATATGGAAAACGAGAGCTTTCGGAGTAGCAGGAGTCATAAAGTTGCGCCGTCTCCTCCGAATGCGCGGACTGATCGCCGTCATCAGTTGACTGCATCTGACACGCGCTCTCGGACATGGAGCCCTCGGCGCATACGTCCGTCAGTTGCGCCGAAGAGATGCATGGAAAGAGATTCGATGATGTTGTGGACATGAATTTTTTCTGCCAGGGCCGGCATACGATTTCCCCTGGAGCGCATCCCGTCTTCGGTGTTTTCTCACGAAAGTTGCTAGGTTATTACGCCGGTCGCTCATATCCGGCAAGCGGCTTCCCGCTGGACAAGAGCCATTGCACCATGTAATTTCAGCCCCCTATGAAAACTATGCCAATAGAAGAGCAGCTCTCGGTAATCAAGCGCGGTGCGGTCGAACTCGTAGACGAGGAGGAGCTGGTCGCAAAGCTCAAGAAGGGCAGGCCCCTGCGCGTGAAGGCGGGCTTTGACCCCACGGCGCCTGACCTGCACCTCGGCCACACGGTCGTGATGCAGAAGCTCAAACAGTTCCAGGACCTCGGCCATACGGTCATATTCCTCATCGGCGACTTCACCGCGCGCATCGGCGATCCGTCCGGCCGCAGCGCCGCGCGTCCGCCGCTCTCGGAAGAGGAGATCGCGCGGAACCTGCGTACATATGTCGATCAGGCCGGCAGGATACTCGACGCGGAAAAGATCGAGCTTCGTTACAACTCCGAGTGGCTCGGCAAGATGAGCTTCGGAGAGGTGATAAATCTCGCGGGTCACTACACGGTCGCGCGCATGATGGAGCGGGACGACTTCAAGAAGCGCTTCACGGCGGGCGATCCGCTCGGCGTGCACGAGTTCCTCTATCCGCTCATGCAGGGCTACGACTCCGTGGCTATCGAAGCGGACGTTGAGCTGGGCGGCACGGATCAGATCTTCAACCTGCTCGTGGGCCGCGATCTGCAGCGCGCGTTCGGCAAAGAGCCGCAGGTCGTGCTCACCATGCCGCTGCTCGTCGGCACGGACGGCGTGCAGAAGATGAGCAAGAGTTACGGCAACTCTGTCGGCATCGCGGAGCCGCCGCGCGAGATGTTCGGCAAGCTCATGTCGATCTCCGACGAGCTTATGTGGACGTACTACGAGCTGCTCTCGGATCTCTCGCTCGCCGAGATCGAAGCTTTTCGAGAAAAAGTAATGGTTGGCGAGTTGCATCCCAAGGTCGCGAAGGAATCGCTCGCCATGGAGATCATCGAGCGGTTCCATTCTGAAGATGACGCAGTAAATGCGCGCGACGAGTTCGAGCGCGTCTTCACGCGCAAGGAATTGCCGGACGACATAACGGAGTATGCGATGACAGCGGACTGCGATGAGCTCCCGCTCGTCGATGTGATGGTGGAGTCAAAGCTCTGCGCGTCCAAATCCGACGCGCGCCGCATGATCCAGCAGAACGCGGTCGAGGTTGACGGCGAGAAGATCGCGGACATCGGCGCAAAACTGCCTGCAAGAGGCGAGCCGCTCATCAAGGTCGGGAAGAGGCGGTTCGTGAAGGTGAAGTTTGTCGGCAAGTAGCTCGGCAGGTAGTACGTCGAACGGGCACTTGGAATGCGCATTTAATATGTGTTATTTTTGTAGCAATTGAATAAATAAGCATATTTATCAGTAAGATATAATAATACCAATGCGCACTTTAAATGCGCATTTTTTGCTGGTCATTTCCCGGCGCTTCCATCAAAGATCGACGGCGAGCTGGAAAAACTTGGGACTGAGGTAATTCGCCTCTCCGCGAGCCTTGGGAGCGGGCTCCATCCAAAGGTCGCGCAGTCAATCAGCGAGCTGATGCTTGCGGTCAACAGCTTCTATACCAACGCCATGGAGGGGAATCCTTCATTGCTCGGTGATATAGAGGCAGCCCTCGCAAACAAGCTTTCGACTGAACGGAATCTCAGGAATTACCAGCTCGAACACCTTGCGCATATCTCGACGCAACGAAAGATGCTGGAACGTCTCGCGCGCGAAAAAGAGCTGGATGTCTGTTCTCCGGATTTTTTCTGTTGGCTTCACAAGGAGTTTTACTCCGAACTGCCGGAGGAGATGCATTACGCGCTCACGCATGAAGGCAGCCGTGTGCTGATAATGCCCGGCGAACTCAGGGATCGTCCGGCGAGCGTGGGGAGACACATTCCCCCAGAGGCGTTGGACGATGTGCGCGGCAATCTCGGGCGCTTTCAGGATGCATATACGCCAACCAAGCTCGAAGAGCCAAAGAAGATGCTGGCGTTTGCCGCATCCCATCACCGCCTCCTTTGGATTCATCCATTCAGGGACGGAAACGGGAGGGTGGCTCGACTCTTCACCATTGCGTATCAGTACCGGCTGAAGATCTGGTCGCACGGTCTGTGGACGGTGACAAGGGCTTTTGCGCGGAATCGTTCCGAATACGACAGGCACCTTGCGTTGGCGGATCAGCCGAGGAGATACGACTTCGACGGCAGGGGGCCGCTGTCGGAGGAGAACCTTGTCGCCTTCTGCAAATATTTTCTACGGGCGTGTGTGGATCAGCTGAAATTTATGGAGTCGATTCTTGAGCTGGGTCATCTGGAGAAACGATTCAAGCAATATCTGGCAATACAGAGGTCACAGAAAGAGATGTCGAGGCAGGCCGTCATGCTTCTTGAGACGCTGCTCTATCGCGGAGAGATCGAGCGCGGCGAGGTGCAATCGATATGCAATGTACAAAGGAGGAGGGCGACCGGCGTCATCAAGGAGCTCCTGGACAAACGGCTCGCGTCGAGCAGCTCCGCGCACGGAAATCTCAGACTCTTATTTTCGGGCGATATGGCGATACACCTGTTTCCAAAACTGGTGTAGAAGCCATCTCATAAATCCCCTCCCCTTTGTAAGGGGAGGGTTAGGGTGGGGTAGATCTACCTCCCCTTCCCCCTCCTTACAAAGGAGGGGAATATGTGAGGCGAACTCCTCATCAAGCTCGGCAAGCGCAGGTTTGTGAGGTGAGGTTTACGGGCAAGTAGAGCGGTTCAGAACCATTTGCTGAAAGAGTTGCCGATGGAGAAGAAGAATGCCTTGTCCTGCGGAAAGTAGGATCCCCTTATTGAAAGTCCACCGGAACCCTTATCCGATGACGAGCGGTGTTGTTCGTCGGCGAATACTCTAAAACCGAGGCCAACGAAGATTCCGTTCGAGTATTTCTTTGAATCTTCGATCGGCGTGTATCGTCCTATGTAGCCTCCTTCCAGTGCATAGGCGGAATAGGAATATTCCTTGTTTTTATTATCAGGATCATTTGCCTGTTCTTTCAATTCCTTCTCAGTACGCCGCCACTCCAGAGAGAGGCTCGCTCCGGGCATCAAGTCGAACCACCCTTTTTTCCAATGAAGGTCCACCTCCACTGTCGGGCCGATGCCTACGCTGACGAGATTGTGGTCGTTTATGCGCATGCCCTTGATGAGGTGTGCCCTGCCGTAAGCTGCGAGACCCCCCGTCCCTCCGATCTCACTCTCTTCCTTGCGTATCATTCCCATCGGCCCGAATCCGCCCAATCCCTCGAACCTCCATTTCAATAGCTGGCCGATGCGCTTCTCCTCTTTCTCTTTGATTTTTTTCTCCGCGTCCTTTTGTTTTTGCAATTCATCTTTGTGATGCTGAAGTTCCTTCAGGAATTTCTGCGCCGCTGCTTTTGTCTCGGCCGGCGCGGTCTTCTCATACATCAGCGCCTGCACCGCTGGTTCGAGCGCCTGCACGTCGGCAAGCTCCATCGCTTCTTTGCCTGCAAGCACGTTGAGGAAGAATCCCCTTATCTGGTTATCCTTCTCGGACAGAAAAGCCTTGGCTATGGTCTTGATGTCAGTGGAAGACCAGGCGCCACCATATGAGCTTACGAAGAATGCCGACGCGCGACGCACGTCCTGATTTTTTGAATCCGTACTGAATGAGAGGATTCGGCCAGCGATCTCACGATCGGTATTGTTCGAAACGAGTGCGAGCGCGCTGATCGCCTCCACCTGTTCGGACGTATCCTGTGAATCGATGCGTTCTTTATAGTGATTGAGCAGGTCGTACACGCCTATGCCTTTCTGGATAAGCTCCTTCGCCGTGTTAGGAAAGCGCGTTATGCAGAAGAGGAAGAGTTCAGACAAGTCCTTCTTCGATTCAGCGGATGCTATGAGGTTGAGATTCTGTATTAAGAGAGAAAGGATCGATATGTTGACGTTTTTCTTTCCGCTGATTATGGGCTCCGCGATTTTATGTAAGTGCGGAAAGAGGGCGCTGTGGTCGATGCCGTTTGCCTCCTGGATGACGAGCATGAACTGCAGACCTTGTATCTGTTTGTCCGGATTGGCGTTTGCAACGAGCGCGACGGATTCGTTGAGGAGGTCGTTCACGGTAAAATCCGGATTGGACTTCATGTGGTCCAATACGAATTCATAGATCGCGAACTTTTCGACGTTTTGATTGCGGAGGTTTCTCCTGATCTTGTCCTCCCAGTCTCTCATCACGAGCAGCGGATTTTCATTAGCCAGCACCTCCGGCACCTGTTGCCCGATTGCTCTCGACGCGTTGAGTTTGACACCGCGTCGCCTGAGATTGGGGCCCATCGCAAATATCGCGGGCGATGAATCATTTGACATGCCGAAATATTTCCTGCTTTCGGGATTGTCCGCTATGATCAGAAACTTGTAATAGCCGTCTCCTTCCGCCGCCTGCTTTTCAAAATCGGTTTTGAGTCCCTCCGAATCTTTTCCGTTTCCCTCCAGCATCACGACGGCTTGTTCGCCGAACCTCAAGCCAGCTATAGTTTCGATAAGCTTCTGGTGCGATGCGACCCTTTGCACCGCCTTCGCGAAATAAGGTTTTATCGCTCGACGTCCGTGCATATCTATGTCCGGGCTGTGATATTTCTGGAGCATGATGCCGAGTGGGCTCGGGCTGTTGTTGAGCTGGTAGAGCGCCATCTCGCGCAGCGTGACGACGCCGTCGCCGCCGCCTTCATTCTTGTCGGCGAGGTTCCTGGGCACGTCGAAGAAGAGGCCCAGGCCTATGTGATTGACGCTGAATGCCGGAGAGGAGCCGTAGAAAAAATCGGGGATGAACGATGAGTTCAGAAATAATTTTCCGAACCCTCCCGAGTAACAGGTTCCCATTATTATCGCCACATATGGCGGAACCTTCCGATCCACGTTGTCCGCAAAGAGCCTCGTGAATTCATTTCCTGCTATTCCTCCGCCGGAGCCGAAGGATATGGATGGCCCAGTGCTACCGTGGCCGAACTGCATGAAGAAGATCAATCCTCCCTCGCCATGTCTTCGAAGGAGTTCTGGAGTATGCTGCATAAATTTATCCCGTGAAATCGGGGAGAGGCTGAAGGTATCAAAGAGCGGCGTTTGGGCCTGCGAAATGGTCACGGCGTTGGAGGGCAGATTGTGAATAGCCGTGTAGATGGCGGTGAGATCTTCTTTCTCACGACCGCTGATGTTTCCCGCCACGATAAATGCGGTAATTTTTTGCGCGTCCGGGTTGGGCATAAGTACTCTAGTGGTTTCCTTCTCTTATTGTTATCGTCACGGAGCAAAAATTGTTGCTGAGGAACTGGAGGTCTTGTCGAAATTATTGAACTTATTCTTGCAAATTGCTGATTCTTAAGGTTTTGTTGTTTGTCCGCAAACCTGCATCGCACTTGCGAAAAAAGCGATTTTCCTTCAAATCATATATTGACACGCATAGGTCTTTTCTGTAGAAGCGACGTCACCCTTTGGTAAGGCAGTTCGCGATAGGCAG
>Ga0265292_1000982_pt1:0-5000 | contig 28975 bp, 16 predicted proteins | sample Munlanlewell296A_FD_189080 | JGI IMG/M metagenome (GOLD analysis project Ga0265292, IMG submission 189080) | Leachate microbial communities from a municipal landfill in Southern Ontario, Canada - Leachate well 296A | ecosystem: Engineered > Solid waste > Landfill > Unclassified | place... | reverse complement strand
GATGAGGGAAAAATTCTTCAGGTGCATATCTTCATTTCCGCTGATGAAACAGAACATCAGGATGCGAAACAGCTTCGCCTTTTCGACGAGTGGAAACGTGCAGAAATCTTCGATGACCTTTGCGACCCTCTCCATGGAGCTCGCATATTTCGTCTCGCGGTTCCCGCCCGAGAGCTGGGCAAAGTCTTCCAGGTGGAGTTTGCCGCTTCTGCCGGCGCGATCGAAGCGCCTGATAAAATACGTGAAGCTGCCATCCTTAGAATAGAGAAGGCCATGCGCCGGCACCTCTATGCCGCACTCGGCGGCCATGCTCATGGTTATCGCCTCGTTCTGGGGGAGCTCGGGGAAGTCGCACTGCGGTTTGAGGATGTAGGTGCCGCCGATATCCACGATCTCAAAGCGGCCTTCCTTGATCTTCAGCACGGCGCTGAGTTTGGGCTGAACGCCCTGTATCGACATCTTCTCCGCGCGCGCTGCCGCCTCCATCCGCAATTCCTGCGCTGTAAAGGGGAGGGGATCGAGCCTCGCGAGCTTTCGGGAGAGTTTCTTCAACCCTCGCGCCGAATAGAGATCCCTTTGCCCGATCTCCTCGTAGGTGATGGGGCAGCGCTTCACGTCATCTCCTCCGCGGTGACATCGCCGACCATGTCCGCCCCTACGGTGACGAGCTGGCCCATCAAGTCATGCCGATCGATCTTGTGCCGCTTGAGCAAGGCCTCGAGCATGAATCCTTCCGGAAGGAGACCGTCGAAGAATGGAGGGAATGAATCGAACTCGTAGATTTTCTTTGCAGCCGGCATCGTGAGCGAGACGGGACTGCCCTGATACGCATCGAGATACGCGAAGCGGAATCGTCCCGCTCCCAGTTCCTCGAGGATCCCTGCCTTGATCCCCTTCACGGATATCAACGCCTTCCTCATGACTCCGAACCCCCGATTTTCATGCGTTCACCGAGCGGGCCTGCAAACTCGATCCTGATGTTGAGCACGCGAAGCACCTTGAGCAGGGTGTCGAGCTGAACCGTGGCCTTTCCATGCTCGAGATCAAAGACCGCGGTCTTGCCGATGCCCGCAAGCCTTGCCAACTCGGCCTGGCTGAGCCCGGACTTCTTGCGGGCTGACTTCAAAAAGGTGCTGAATTCTTTTGTCATAAGCCCTGATGAATTACCGCTAGAAGAGTAAATAATTATGATCTACAGTCATTTTACGCCATCAACAGGTTAAATTCAACATATAATACTGCTATGACAGTAAAATTAGCCGTAATCGCGGAATCTCTACAGAAATAGAGCAGTTGAATGCCAGAAATACTGCTATAGCGGTAAAATCAACGGGTCGCGAGGGAACCTGCGGGGGTTTCGTATCAAGACCGCGCCCGAGTGTTATTGCTCGAACATGACCAATAACAAGCAGGTTGTTATTGGTTGCCTTAGCAAAGAGGCATTATAACGAAAGTCGCCGAGGTCGGTGCTGCGTTTCGCTGCACCACTGCCCAATTCCGCTCCGTCTGACGAGATGTGTTCAATTTCGCTAGATCTGACCCAAGAGCGTGAGGAGCCCGAAGACAATGCTGCAAATCGTCAATCCGCTGGCAAGGAGAAGTCCCAGGATGAAGAGCACCGTCTTTGCCACGTAGGGTTTTGCGAAGACGATGCGGCAGTCCGAATAATCGCGGCCCTCCTTCATCCCCGCGATCGCCAGGTCGAAGCACCCCGCGTGGCTGATGAAACATCGATAGAGGAGCATTCGCATCTTTGAGAACCCCCTTACGCTCGAGCGGAAGAGGACCATCCGGAGCGGGACAGCCTGCCCCGTGGCCTCGTCTCGCAGCGTAAAGGAGACCCCCGCAAAGGCCGTGGTAAAGAGCGGGCCCTCGATATGCAGGCCCTTCTCGCCCGGCGTGCGGAATTCGATCTGCTGCTGCCGCGCGACCGGCACCGCCAGCTCCACGCTCTCCTTGAGCATGCGCCGTAACCGCGCGATGAGGTTCCACAGCAGTGCCAGCCCCGCCAGCAATCCTATAACGTAGATGCTCAGGCTGCTGTAATCGCCCATCCCCACCTCCATCGTGATCAACTTACCATATAAAAACCGTCAGGCGGAGCAAGAATTACAGCGCAATCCTTATATTCCTTGGCAAATCAGCCGGTTGCTAACAGCGACGGAGTTTTTGCGTCGCTGGGACAAATAGTGTAAAACCGCGCAACTTTTGACCAGTCTATCCGATATTACAGCAACCGTCCAACACGGGTACAACGGGAAGAGGAGAAATATATGGTTTCAGGCACTGCCAATCTAGGCATAGCCAATGTAATGGAAGCTCCACGCCTGGCCGAGGAACTCACTTCCACGATCGAACTCGCGGAGGCCACCACACCAGAGGAATTCAGCGATGACTGCGAAGCAGTTGGTGGAACGGTGTTCAAAGGGGATGGTTTAGAAAATCCAATCAGGGCCCTGCCCGATCGAGTTCAAGCTGATCCGTCTGCTCTCGAAGTCTTAAAGCAAAAGGTAATCGAAACGGCTCGGCCACGCATAGACATAGATGCGGTGCGATTTGCTAGGTGGGCAAAGAATGAGGAAGGCCTCCGCGCGCATGGATTTAAATCGCTCGATCATTTTGTAAGACTCGTTACCCAGGGGCGCGAGACGGGCGCCATATCCATAACGCCTGCTGAAAGGATGATCACATCGTTGAAGACGATGTTCGCGGAAGAAGATTTTACGCGACTGATCGACGCGGTTACAAGGCCGACCGAAGAAGAGAAGAGCGAGGCGCGGAGGACGATCCTATGCTCGACTCAGATGGTCGGATTTTACGGGATAATGGCGATGGAGGCAATGCTGTGGGGAGCAACTGGCGCCAGCGCCCTCATGCACGGACTTACGGATACAGGCACCTTGATGATCGGCGCGGCAGCGCTGATCAGCGTGCCCGTGGCGTTTGTCCGGGCTGTTCGTAAGGCCATTCGCGACTGGAATACGGCGTTGAGTTATGCGGGCAGACCGGAGCGGCTGAAGAGCTTTCTCATTCCGCGAGAACTCCGCGAGTGGAGCGATAATGTCTGAGCGCGATCGATCGCCTTAAGGTTGGCAGCGCCCGTGCAGCCTGCGCTGAATTAAGGGCCATCGGAGTGATAAGTATAAATTCAGAGGAGGAGCTGTGGGCAGTCTCTTAGCGGGCCTCGGCAGCGGTGTCGCCCCGCAGTTTACCGTCGTCGATTGTCAGTGCCTTGAAGAAGGCTCGGCAATGCCTTGCGACGAGTCTGCGGACGAGCCTTCGATGTCTGAGGTCCCGCAAACTAGCCAGCCTTTGTCACGCCGCGATTTTTTGCGCAGCAGCTACGTCCTGGGCGCGGCTGCGATCGGTACGGCTGTCTTGGGAGGCTGCGCAGCGCGGCGGGAAGGGCTTCAGAAGGAAACCGCGGCGGAAGGCATGAAGAAAGAAGATGCGTCGGTCCAGCAGACTCGGCCCCCTGTGAAAGCCCTCGATGTAATTCTTGCCGTCTCCGCCGCCCTGTTTATCATTACTCCTGCAATCGGCCTGGTGATAGGCAGCGAGATGAATACCCCTGAGGGCCTTGCACGCCGCGCCGTTGCGCGCAGACGAAAAGACGCTCAAGGGGCGAAGCTCCTCTTCGATCGCGCCGCAAACGAACTCGCCAGAAAGTGCTATGCGGTTTATTGGTCCCACTTCGAAGTCGAGGCGCTGAAACATATGCAGGCGTTTATCAACGCCGAGCCTGACATAGAAAAAAAGATCCAGCTGCATATGCAGATGATAAAGATCGTGGGCGGCGCGGGTCAAAGAAGTCACGAGGTCGCACACCTTCTTGAGCTCGGCAAGTCGTATGCGCAGCTTGGAACGAGGGACGTAGAGGCGCTCACTGCCTTTACCGATGCCCTGCGCGTAATCCGCCGTTACGACGCTTATATCGACAATTCTTCCGATCGGATGGACGAATGCCTCTCGGGCGCGTCCCAGGCGATGGACAGGCTTTTTGAGAACGACTGGTCCGCATATTACGAGTCTACCGATTGCGGCTCTGCCGAGTTTGATAGTCTCCTTGGAATGTTCGAGACCGTAATTGATGAATTGCTGAACAGCGGAACCTCCAACAAGTACGACTCCCAGCTTCAGGCACTCATGGCGAGGATCGAAAAGTACGCCTGCTTTCTGGAGGAAAAGGCGTCGAGTGCCGCGGATTATTCCAAGCACGGCCGGGATGCGGCGATCGCGTGGAAAAGGGCCGCCAACCTGGGGATGAGGATCTACAGGCTATGCAAGAAAGAGGATGCAGAGGGGGCGCCTGCGCGCCTCGGCCGTGTGATCGCGGATTTAGAGCGCAATGCATCTATTGTTGAAGAAATGCTTCGGAACGCCTCGCAGGAAGCGGCGCCTGGGTTGGAATACGAATTGGCGCAGATTCTTTACGATATTGCGGAAGTGAGTGAGGAATCGGGCATAGTGGATCGTGCACGGCTTTCGCGCTTGTATGAAAATGCTGCCGCATCCTGGAAGAGCGGTAAAAATTCGAAGCTATCCTATGAACTCGCTGCGAAGCACGCAGAAGAAGGCGGCGACGCGCTGCGCGCGACCAACATGCGGCTCAAGGCGATTGCTACGCCCAAAGAATTTAATCTGCACGACTTGAACGCTATCGCATTATTTAATGCCGCGGCAAAGAAACGGCATGAGGTCTCGGCCCTCGAGACGGTATATCCGCTCTCGGTGCAAGCGGACGCAGGGACTCCACGCCAGAGTGTCGAATCGCAGGCGCGGACAGCGCCGCTTCTCGTTGCGAGGCCGAGGGACGGGAAACCTCATCCCCTCGAACTCCTCTACGCGGATTCGACCCTCTATTCCATGGGAGACCGCTTCTCTCCGCCGTCCGAGATGCTGGATCACGTCCTGCGGATTGAGGCCACGCAGGGCTGCAGTTGGGGCGCGTGCACGTTCTGCAACGGATACGAAGGACTGCCGTTCAGCATCAAGCCGGA
>Ga0265292_1000981_pt1 | contig 29016 bp, 30 predicted proteins | sample Munlanlewell296A_FD_189080 | JGI IMG/M metagenome (GOLD analysis project Ga0265292, IMG submission 189080) | Leachate microbial communities from a municipal landfill in Southern Ontario, Canada - Leachate well 296A | ecosystem: Engineered > Solid waste > Landfill > Unclassified | place: Canada... | reverse complement strand
CAAAGAAAAAATATAAACATCTTCATGTGAGGCTATTTTACTCTGTCATCCCGAGCGCAGTCGAGGGATCTTGAAGATTCCTCCACGCAAGAGTACTTTTGGTCGGAATGACACTGTGGATCGCCACGCTACGCTCGCGATGACATTATTGTTTAAGGCCGAGGTGGCGGTAGGCCTTGGGGGTGGCGGTGCGGCCTCGGGGAGTCCGGGCCAGAAAACCAGATTGCATCAGAAATGGCTCGTAGACATCGGTGATGGTGTTGATGTCCTCGGAGACGAGGGCGGCAAGGGTTTCAAGGCCGACTGGTCCGCCATCGTGATCGGTGATGATAGCGGTCAAAAGCCGGCGGTCGGTTTCGTCCAGACCAAGTTCGTCGACTTGGTAAAATTCGAGAGCTTTTTTTGTTATTTCGGCGGTCGGTTTTCCTTTATGTTCAACCTCAGCAAAGTCGATAACACGGCGAAGAAGTTTGAGAGCGATGCGGGCGGTTCCGCGGGAGCGCTTGGCAATTTCTAGAGCGGAGGCGTGATCAATAGCAAGACCAAGTTTCTTAGCGGCGGTCGTGATGATGGTGGCGAGATCTTTCTCCTCATAGTATTTGAGGCGGTGGACCAAGCCAAAACGGTCTCGAAGCGGGGCGGAAATCATTCCCGCTTTGGTGGTGGCACCGATGAGAGTAAAGTGGTTAAGGTCAATCCTGACCGAGCGAGCCCCCGGCCCCTTGCCGACGATCATATCCAGGCAATAGTCTTCCATGACCGGATAAAGCGTCTCCTCGACGGCCTTGTTCAGGCGATGAATCTCATCGATGAAGAGAACGTCACCGGTTTCGAGCTGGGTCAGAATAGAGGCTAGGTCCCCGACGCGGGTGAGAGATGGACCGGAGGAGATCTTGATACTGACACCGAGGGTTTGGGCGACAAGATGGGCTAGAGTCGTCTTCCCCAGGCCCGGAGGGCCGTAGAAAAGTATGTGTTCAAGAATTTGTTTTCGTTTTTGTGCCGCAGATATAGCAATATTTATTGATTTGACGGCCTGATATTGACCGATAAAATCTTTCCAGGAGGTGGCGCGAAGGTCATTGCTGCTCATTGGCGAAGTAAGTTTAAGGCTTGTTTAATTTGGACCGATAAATCTTTGTCGGAGTCTACTTGGGAGAGGACAGAAATTATTTCGGTTTTGGTAAAACCAAGCTGGGTGAGAGCCTGATTTAATTCCCCGTTACCTTCGAGGCTAGATAGGTCGGCGTCGTCCTTGCCAAGTTTGGACTTTAGGTCGATGATGATTTTCTGGGCCCCTTTTTTGCCGATTCCGGAAATGGCGGTGAAAAAATTCAGATTACTTTTTTCGATGGCTGACTTTATAACATCCGGGGAGGCAGCAGAGATAATTGACTGGGCTGATTTTGGACCAACCCCCGAAACTGTCAGTAGATTTTCAAACAGGGAAAGGGAGGCCTCGTCTTTGAAACCAAATAGAGTCAAGGCATCTTCGCGGACGTGGGTGTGAATAAAGAGATCCAGTTTCTGGTCGGGTAAGACGTGGAGATTGGCAGGTAGAGAAATAGAGTAACCGACACCATTGACCAAGATGATGGCTTGGTAACCCTGAATAGACCGCACGATACCCGAAAGAAATCCAATCATGAACCCATTCTAGCACTATTATTTAAGACCTCACCCCCCGCAGTACTCCACCCAGTTCGAGTACGAACATCCCTCCTCTAATCTAGAGGAGGGAAAAAGGGAGAAGTATTTATAAGAGGGGAAATTTGAACGAATGATTTAGATGTGTCAGGGCGGCGGCAATGGCGTCGATGGTGTCGTCGATTTGCTTCAATTCCTTTACTTTCAATATTTGTTTAACCATGAACTCGACCTGTTTTTTGTCGGCCGAACCGTAACCGGTAATGGTGGATTTGATTTGGAGTGGAGTGTAGCTACTGATTTTCAGTTTGGCCAATTGACAGGCCAAGAGTACGACACCGCGGGCGGCAGCGACGGACATGACCGTCTTTCTGTTGGTGGCAAAAAAGAGGTCTTCGACTGAGGCTTCTTCGGGTTGGTTCTCTTTGATGATTCGATTGAGGGAGTTGAAAATAATTTCGAGGCGGATATTAAGGTCAGTGTGGGCGGGGGTTTCGATGCAACCACAGTCAATCAGGGATTCTTTCCCCTTCACCTTCTCAACTATGGCCCAGCCAAGACGGCCGGTTCCCGGATCGACACCTAAGACGCGCATGAGATAATATTACGCTATGGAAGTAATTACTTCGAGGCAGAATCCAAGATACAAGGAGATAAGAAAGTTAATAGATGAAAAAAAATATCGTCAGGAGGCGGGTTGTTTTTTTGTCGACGGGGTCAATTTTGTATCTCAAGCGATCGAAAATGGTTGGGAAATTGAGCAATTGGTCTATGTTCCCGATAAAATTGACACAGAATTTAAAAATACGATATTGGCTAAGGTTACTGCCGAGAAGTATTTCCCGATTGATGAATCTTTGTACCAAGCTCTGTCCGCCAAAAAAGATATTCAAGGTGTGGGGGCGGTGATTAGACAAAAAATGGCTGAAAATACTTTATCGCCCGGGACGGGTGTTGTCTTGGAAAACATTGCCAACCCGGGAAACTTGGGGTCGATTGCGAGGCTGTGTGCCGCCTTTGGCATAAAGAATCTTTATACGATTGCTCCTTCGGTAGAGTTTTTTCACCCAGAGGTAATCAGGGCTAGTATGGGGGCAATTTTTCACCTCAACCTGGTCGAATTTGAGTCACTGACGACAATGAAACAACAACTCTTGGAAAGTAACCGTCTATCCATTGGCACGAGTATTCAAGAGGACGCGGTTGATCTGTCAAATTGGACAACCTCCCTGCCCGCAGATGCTACGCATCAGGCGTTGCAGGCGGGCGAGGTTGTCCAAAATATGCTGATTTGGTTTGGGAGTGAGGCTCGCGGGTTATCGAGTGAGGCGAAGGATTTGTGTCCGACATTACTTCGGATACCAATGAGTAAGGCGGTGGATTCTCTAAACGTGGCCGAGAGTGCGGCGATTGTGATATACGAATTATTGAAATAGATTCCCGATCCCCGAGGGGATACTCGGGACAAGCGGGCCGGGAATGACATGGATATGAGAACTTGGAGCATATACGAACAAAATCAATTGAGAAAGTGGGGGAAAATTGAGACTGATCTTTCTAAATACGGAGAGATGCCGGTGGAATACATTACCGGTCACGCAGATTTTGATGGACTCGATATCAAGGTGAACAATGATGTCCTGATTCCTCGGGTCGAGTCGGTCCTGATGCTCTCTATTGCTGAGGAACTGCTGGCAAATAAGGGTGAGATTGTATTCGCGGAAATTGGCACCGGTAGCGGGGCGATTGGAATAGCGCTGAATAAAAGACTAATGGCTAAAGGAATAAGGATAAGAGGATTGTTGACGGACGTGAGCGAGCCGGCAGTGGAAATGGCCCGTCAAAATTACCGGAGATTATTTCCGGCCGACACGAATTTGGAAATATATCAAAGTGACTTGATGGAGTCTATCCAGAGTGAGATTAAATTTGACTTAATTCTGGCCAACCTCCCCTATATCCCAACCAGTCGCCTCCCCCACCTGCCTGAAAGCGTCAAGGACTTTGAACCGGAAGTCGCTTTGGATGGTGGTCCGGAGGGTCTGACTCTTCTAAAAAAACTTTTAAATCAATCTAATGAGAGACTAATTGATAATGGCACCCTAATTTTGGAAATGGATTACAGTCATGATATTTGCGACTTCGTAGATGTAGTCGGATATCAATACGAGATTGCTCAGGATGAGTTTGGCCAGAATAGATTTCTAATCTCTAGGCGGCAAAGGAAAGTTTGACACCAACAAGGTCGATTTGGGGATAGACTTTTTTGATCTCGTCCTTGAATTTTTCGGAAAGGTTGGCGGAGTAAACACCATTCTTCCCCCCTTCCATCCGGGCGCAAAGACGTTTCTCCCAGTCATGGATAATCTCCACGACTACCTCTCCCTGACGATTGAATTCCTCCTGATATTTCATTCGGTCTGTGGCAAATTGGTCGTGAATTTTCTTGAAATCGTCGAAGACAACTTGGTTCCCCGAAAGCATTTCCTGAAAATACTGTTTGTACTTGGTCATAAAAATATTTTACACCAACTCACGGATTCCACCCGCCTACGAGTCTTCGCCTAGTATGGCGGGCAGGCCAAAAGCGATGCGGTCGGGGACATTTTCGGCGGTGCCGAGCATGATGGCTGGAGTAATGACATGGTCGCCGTAGCGTTTTTTTATTTTATCGATAGCCAGAGTCAGTTTTCTTTTTTTCAAAATATTTTCAAAAAGAACCAGCTGAGTACTATTTTGTTTTCGCAGGTTAAAACAGGAAATGGCCAGATTTCGAACCGGTTTCCGGTACGGACAACTGCCTAGAAGTTTCCAAGCGTAACGATAAACATCGGAGCCGGCAAAGATCTCCGGAACCGTTAGACCCTGATGCCAATAACTGCCATCTCGGTAAACAATGGCCAGATGAACTCCGGAGGCGGCGAAACCGGCCCGACGCATCCGATAGGCTGTCTTCTCGACAAGCTTAGAAAGAATCGGAGCGAGCTCTTCTTTCGTAATTAACGGTTTGGGTAAAGCGTAGGAATTACCGAAACTTTTACGACCGAAGTCTACGTCGTCGATTTCCCAACCGCGGAGACGGAGATACCAGTACCGGCCGGCAACCGAACCGAAAGCCGAGTGGATGGTTTGAATCGTGGCCTGGGCAAATTGAGTGGTGGTAAAGATCCCGACCCGGTTGAGACGGGCGGCATTGGCGATGTTGATACCACAAAGATCGGTGAGATTAAGATCGTCATAGATTTTTTGATAATTATTTTTATCAATCGTGTCCAGACCGTCGGGTTTGTGAAGCCCGGCGGCGGTCTTGGCCAAAAAGCGGTTGGAGCCGATGCCGACAGAAATGCGGAGCCAGTCCCCGATTTCATTTTTGATTCTTTGTTTGATTTCACGAGCTACTGTTTCGAGATCAATCCCCGATCTAACAAAGTCAGCCAGATTCAAAACAAACTCATCAATGGACTTGGGAACCACAGTGTTGGCATAGTCGGAGAGAAGACGTCTGAATTGGAGATGAACCCGTCGATATTTTTCCGGATCGGAGGGAAGAATGATCAGGTTGGGACAAAGCAATTTCCCTTCCCTGACCCGCATGCCGGTCTTGACACCGTAGGTTTTGGCTTCGATGGAGGCGGCCAAAAGACAGCCACCGGGTGAAACGTAAGCGGCGATGGCGATGGGTTTGCCGCGAAGGAGCGGATTGGCCTGCTGCTCGATGCTGGCAAAGCAGGAGTTTAGGTCCAGGTGCATCATCATCGGCAAAGCGGGATTGAAGGTTTGGGTCACCTCTTCATTTAAACCCGAAAGTTACCCGAAATCAAGAGCCACTTGGACGATATACTGAAAGGGTTAACAAATTAATTACTTTTTTCCGATTTGAAAAGGGGATTGGCAAAGTAATTTTGGACGGTGAGGAGACAATAATCGGTGACGGCGATGTAGTGATCGTGCCGGCGGGCACGAATCACAATGTGATAAACACTTCGTCGACCGAGCCCTTGAAACTATATACGATGTACTCCCCTGCTAATCACCCAGATGGAACAGTAAATCAAACTAAAGCTGACGCCGAAAAATACGAGGCGGAAAAATAGGTTAGGTGCGGTCTTGACGGGTCTTTTCGAAGATGACGAGAGCGACGGCGACGCTGACATTGAGTGAGGCGACGTCCTTCACCATTGGAATATTGATGAAGATATTGCAGTATTTCTTCAACGGTTCAGAGAGACTGACGGCTTCCCCACCAAAGACCAGGGCGATGGGGCCTTTTAGATTTTGTTTGGTGTAATCCCCTCCCAGACCAACTTCGACACCCACGATGGGAACGGCGTATTTTTTGATGGTGGTTAGTGCCAAAAACAAACTTTGGGAGATTAGAGGAACATAGGCGGCCCCTCCCTGGGAGATTTTGGCGACAACGGGAGTAATTTCATGAACTCCGGTATTGGGAACGATGACGGCATCAACTCCGGTGGCCCAAGCGGAGCGAAGAATTGCTCCGAGGTTTTGTTCATAATCGAGTTTGTTTATCAGGAGGAGAAATGGATTTGGCTTTGATTTTAGGATTTCCTCGACCGAGGGCGGCGACTGAAGATCCATATAGGCAATTACCCCTTGGGCATTCCCCGACTCAGTCAAATGTTCGATTTGCTCGGGGCGGACTTTGTCACAGGTAATCCCCTTTTTTGCCGCCAAACTTTCTATTTCGCGGATCCTTGGATCGTCAAGAACGGCGTTGGAAATTAGGATAGATTGAATTGTGTTTTGACTAATTAGAGCGTCGTGAACCATGTTTCGGCCTTCGAGAGTGATAGTTTGTTTCATCTTCCCTATTTTACACAATGGCTCGGTTAGATATACTGCTAATAACATGAAACGAATTGTGATCGGGTTGGTTGGGCCAATTTCATCGGGTAAAGGATTCTTGGGTGAATACTTGAGAAGGAATGGCTTTTTCTATATCAGTACATCGGACAGAGTTCGCGATGAGGCTGACCGACGAGGAGTTGGCAAAACTCGAGATAACTTGCAAAATATCGGTAATGAACTACGGGAGAATTTTGGGGTAACGGTGCTGGTCGAGAGATGCCTGGAATTGATTCCTGATGAGGCGGGTCTAATCGTGATCGATGGGATGAGAAATCCGGGTGAAGTCCGATTTGTAAAGGAACAGATGGGCGGCAGTATTATCGGGGTGGATGCCCCGGCAGAACTGCGATTGAAGTGGTATTTGGGGCGGGGCAAAAGACGAGGCGAAGATGGAATAACGGAAGAGGATTTCTGGCGGGCGAATAATCGTGATCTGGGAAGAGGTGAAAACTCCTTGGGACAGCAAGGAAGCGCGACCTTTTTGATGAGTGACCGGGTGGTTTTCAATGACGGCGGTGACCGGATGATGCTGGAATGTGATGGGTGGTTGCAAGAAAAATTTGGGATTGAATTAGAGGGAAAGCGGCGCAGGAGTAAGGAGGGATGAGTGGCTGGGGTCGATCAGGCCGCGGGTTTCATCTTCCCAACGCAGTCGAAGCCGTTCGAGCATTTCGGGGACGTGACCTTTGGAAAAAAGCTCAATTTGTTCGTGGAGGACGTTTTCGTCAGATAAGTTCAGTCGTCTCATTGGTGTAACCTTGACGGCGTTTCCCACCATGGCCATGCCGGCGTATTTACCGGCTCGGAGGTCGCGTAAAGTAATGTCCGCTTCACAAGTGTCAAGACCGAGGTTTGCGGCCATATGGTCGATGATATATTGTAAAACCGTGCCTCCCAGCCGATTGACGCGCATGGGCGGATAGACCAGAGTTCTTTGATCGATGGTGAGGGCGAGGCACTCTTCACCGGGGCCGTCAGCGATGACGCCGTCGGCTAGTTTTGCTTCCTGATCGTTGGGATCAGACCAATACTGATGATTATCTTCGTCAATCAAATATGGAGCCAGGTAGATCAGCTCATCCGCGCCGAGAGCGCGGGCAAGGGTACTGTCACTGACCGCTTCGCCATAGTTACTGGCGTGTTTGCCGGTGATCGGGGAGAACCGTTGTTTCCCGGTAATGGCGGCGGTGCCACCGTTTCTGGCTAACTCTGGGGGAAGATAATCCGGCCAAGACCAGGCGATAATACCAAGGTCAATGGGATAGTTTTTTCGAAGAGAAATACCGTAACCTGATGAGGAGGCGGGTTGTAGACTGGGCCGAATGTAGGCGCGGACAAAACCGGGGGTGACGCCATCGGGATGACGAAAGAGGTCAAGACCATCAAGATAAATCAGATCTTTAATGGCGATGGCCAGCTGCTCCTGACTGACGGGCGAGCGATAGCCGCGAGCTGGTAGGGAGCGCTGGTAGAGCCGTTGAAGGCGTTGGTCCTGAAGAATGATACTTGGAATTCCGGTTCGTTCGTTCATGACGGCACTACTGCCTTCGAAAAGACCGGAACCGTAATCCGTCGCGTGGCCGAATTGTGAGGCGAGGGCATAAGAAATCGGGACATATTCAATTTTGTCACGAGTGTGAGAATAGACAGCAGCATATTTGGCTCCCGGAAAATTGGTTTCGGCTCTAGCTTGTAACTCCCGCAACCGTTCAGTCTGAAAACGGCCGCCGACAATGTGTCGTCCTTCCATCAAGGCTGATTGTAGCAAAAATTATTTTAGAAGGCGATGCTGTCGTCAGGAGGTAGAAATTCTTCTCCGTTGCTGGCGGGTTTACCAAAGTTACCTTTGAGCCATTCGATATAAGTGCAACCCGTGGCTTTCTTCGCACTGCTATCCCAGCCCGCGGTGGAGCATTTTTTCATCCGTTTACCGGCAGTGGTGGTAAATAAAACAAGTTTTTCGCCGCATTCCGGGCAATCTTCGTCGAGCTTCTCGGTCGTGCCGTTGATCCATTCGACGTAGTCACAACCGGTGGCCTTTTTTGCCTCTTTGTCCCAGCCGCCAGCCGAACACTTCTTCATTTTCTTGCCAAAGCGGGTGACCTGAAGAATTAGCGGCTGACCACACTTGGGACATTTTTCGTCGAGAGTTTGGGGTTCGACGGTCAGCCATTTGACGTAGTCACAGCCCTCGTTTTTTTTGGTTTCTTTGTTCCAGCTGCCGGCCGAACAACGTTGAAGTTTCTTGCCGGTCGCTGTTTCGACCACTTCACCGAGTAACGAACCGCATTTGGGACATTTTTCTTTATCTTGCATATTTATTAGAATACCACATTTTTTCACTTTACACCTTTTTATTTCGAGAACGCTATTCACAGATTGACATTAGATGATTATTAGATATATATTAGATATTGTTACCAATTTTCACGAATATGAGCGTATCGATGACTCCAAAACAAAAGAAAGTTCTGGATTTTATTATTTCTTTCATTTCCGAGAAACGCTACTCCCCTACTCAAGAGGAGATCGCCAGGAAGCTTAAACTTTCGATACCAACCGTCAATACCTACATCAAAATTCTGGTTGATAAAGGGTATTTATCACAAGGGCCGGGAGCCAGAAATCTAGCGGTGACCCAAGCACCGAGTGTTCTAAAAGATGTCCGAAGATTCGATATCGGTATCATTGGCTACGGTATTGTCGGACAAGCGGTTCATTATGGCTTCTCCAGAGCCAATGTTCGCATTTATGATAAATACAAAGATACAGAAGGCTTGGAATCGGTCGTGGCCAATTCTGAATATATCTTTATCGGTTTGCCCACCCCGACCATGGCCGATGAGTCCGGGATCGATCTTTCGATCGTGGAGGAAATGGTTAAAAAAATCGCCGAGCTCGCTTCGGGGACGGATAAGATTGTGATTATCAAGTCCACGGTCACGCCGGGGACGACGGCAAAATATATCAAGAAGTACCCCAAGCTATTATTTTGCTTCAACCCGGAGTTTCTTCGCGAAAGCTCGTTCCTTTCTGATTTTGTGAATACCGACAGAATCGTCATCGGCGCGGAAAGTGACGATGTTTTCCGCCGAGTCTCGTCTCTTTACCAATCTATCACTCCCCTAGTGCCTATCTTCTACACAGACCCGACCACGGCGGAGATGGTCAAGTACATGGCCAACTGTTTCCTGGCGACGAAGGTGATCTTTGCCAATGAAATGTATGACATCTGCGAGAAGATCGGGGTGAAGTATGAGGAAGTGAAGAAGATGGTTGTGGCTGACAAACGCATCAAGGACGGTCATCTGGACATTACGACGTTGCGTGGTTTCGGCGGGAAGTGCTTTCCCAAAGATTTACTGTCGCTGCGGGCAATGGCCAAAGCGAAGGGGGTGGATACCGCGATCCTTGATGCAGTCTGGAAGAAAAATATCAAGATCAGAAAAGTGCGTGATTGGGAGGAAATCCCCTTTGCGGTGAGTAAACCCGGCTTCGGCATGAGGAGCTAAAGCTGGTTATTGGCGGTGGATAGGTTCAAATGATAAAATATGGCCTGCAGGGCGTGTTTTGTGCTGTGTGAGGGCTGGTAGCTCAGTCGGTTAGAGCAGTAGCCTTTTAAGCTATTTGTCGAGGGTTCGAGTCCCTCCCAGCCCACTTTGTAAATTAACAATTTTGGCCCCGCTCGTCCCCCGAACGGGTACGTTCGGGACTTGTCTCGAATCAAAGATTCGAGGCCCCGACCTAATGGTCGGGACTAGTCTCGAAGTATACTTCGAGGTAGTGGTCTAGGACTTTAACATGGCCCCGTCGTCTAGTGGTCTAGGACACTTGGTTTTCATCCAAGAGATCATGGGTTCGATCCCCATCGGGGTCACTTTGTAAAAAATCTCACTTACCAGTGAGTATTTCGTGGAGGCGTCTTTCAATTATGGGTGTTCTGTCTCCAAATTTGGAGTGTTTTTTGTAGTAGTCCAGTTCTGCCTGCAGGGAAGCGACGGGAATTTTCTCTCCTAAATAATTGAGGGTGACCAGTTTTCCGAGATCTTCGAGTTCGCAGATCTCGACCTTGACCCCGTCGACGGTCATTTGAAATTCTAAGTATTCCCGGCCTTCTTCGGTAAAAGGGTGAGTCGGGTTGGCTACAAATTGCTCGAATGTTTTTTCCAGCTTTATTACGTTTTCCTTGGAAACAAAAATGTCGATGTCCTCAGGTTCAATCTTGACTCCCCAGACCATCAAGGCGCCACTGGCGAATAGGCGCCAAGGAATCCCCTTTTGATTTAGTTCTCCGGCCACGAAGGTTAGCGCCTTATCGATTCTCATCCTGCGAGCCTTATTCGCCGTTGATGTTGGGATCCGTGGGGATTTTGAAGGTGGGTACCGATGGAGTTGAAGGAACGGCCTTCATTACCTCCGAGAAGTCAGTGAACTTCACCTCGACAGGAGGGGTGAATACGGAATCGGATATGGTGCGTGTGGCACAATCCATTTTGTATTTGGTTTCGTCCTCGAAGCCTGCTGCTGTTTGACTGACGTCTTCGGGTTGTTTCACTTCTGAGGTTTGAGTTGGGGTAATAGTGTCGCTGACGGTCTTGGTCTTGAATCCGGTCTTCTCTCCCTCTGACCAAATGTAATTGAAGGAGCCATCGTTGACCATAGTCCCCTTCTTCCCCTCGCCAAAATCGGAGCCGACGATCTTCATCTTCTTCCCGGAAACGATAATCTGAGTAGTGCTATTATCGGCCAGATTGGTCACTTTGCAATCGGCTTGACCTCCCCGTTCGATGATCTGGGCGAGTTTCTCGGCTTTCTGAGTCGTGGTACCGGTAATCGGAGCAGTTTGGTTGCAGGCGGAGAGTAATAGAGCGGCGGGAATGACAAGGATGAGTTTATTCATATTAACGAATAATTAATATGGTTATATTATACGATAATTGTGACTAGGCTAGGGCCAGGCTCTCCTTCGCGTGGAGCTACGGAAGAGCGAGGCCGGCGGCGACGGAGGTAAAGGGGTCGAATTCGGTGATCCTGTCGGCGGTAAAAATAGCAGCGAGCATTTCTTCAAAAATCGGAATCAGAGAAGAACCACCGGTTCTGACAACGACGTCAATTTGATCCGGTTCAAGATGAGCACTTTTGAGGGTGCGTAGGACAGTCTTTTTTACCTCCTCTACTCTTGGCCGGACAATGTCTTCGAATTCTGCCTTGGTAATTTCAATATTTAGATCAATGGGGCCGTCTTTGAAAATAATGTTAGATTTTTCCGAGTAAGTAAGGTCTTTCTTCGCCATTTCAATAGCTTCGTACATTTCGAAGCCAAGATTTTTTCTAATCAAGTGCAGGAGCCTTTCAACCGCAGGTAGATCGGAATTCTGATAGCGTATGTCGCTAGTAAGGAATTCGATGTCTCTTTGATTATTTAAATTCGGAATGCCATACCAGGATCGAAGTTCTTCGACGATATGGTTGGGCATGGGCATTTTCTTGTCACCCCAGGTGAGTTTTGTTCCGAAAATGGGCCCGAGTTTGTGGTAGAAAATGTCTGAATTGAGAAGGTCTCCACCAATATAAACGCCATCGGTGGCGGTAACGCGATAATCCCCACCCCCCTTCTCCATAATAGTGGTATCGAGAGTTCCACCGCCAAAATCGAAGACAAAGACATTTTGTTCCTTTTTTGGAAATCGGGAAAGATAATATTTCGCGGCGGCGACTGGTTCAAATTCAAACTTGATATCTTTGAAGCCCGCCTGTCGAAGCGCTTCCCTAAGGCGGTCTTCGGCGGCTTTGTCTTTGGCCGGGTCGGTGCTAAAGAATCGAGGGCGACCGCAAACAACAGAATCAATTTTCTCACCGGAGAATTCATCGGCCTGACGTTTTATCTGACTAAGTAGCAGACCGACCAGTTGTTCAAGCTGATAATAATTGCCAAAGACCCGATTGCCTTTGAATAAAGGTGACTTCAGAGCGGACTTGAGAGCATGAAACAAGCGGCCGGTGCCGTAGTCGATCTCTTCGTAGTATTCGGGAATATCGGCAGTATAGACTTTGCCGCTGTAGCCATCGACATACAAAATGACATTGGGAACAATTTTCCCAGTATAAATTTTTCTTTTGATGCCGGAATGTCTGGATTTATTTTCGTCGAGATAAGTATCGACCGCCTTGGTGCCGGTCAGAGTCTTGGTTTCCCCTTCATAATGAAACTGATCGATCTTGAAAGTTTGAGAGTGAATCTGTTCTGGGGGGACGTTGGTATGAACGACGAATTTTCTGGGGAAAAAGTACAAGGCGGAGCGGATGACATCGGCTGTGGGAGAGAATACATCAATTGGGAAAAGATGTGGCTGTCCGTCCTTGAGGATACTGATAGAGGAATTGGTCGTACCGAAGTCGAGACCGTAGAATGACATCTGGTAATTTTATCCCATTTAGCGGACGAATTGGCGTTCTTTGCGGACGATTTTCTTCGGACCCTTCTTGACTTTCTTCTCCTTCACCGGTTTGTCTGCTTTGGCGACCTTGTTCTTCACTGGCTGCTCTTCAGTGGTCGGTCGGTCTTTTGTGGCCTTCTTGACGACAGTTTCGGACTGGGTGCCTTGGGAAGTTCCTTTGACGAAGAGACTCTTGACCTTCGTCGCTTTCTTGCCGATTCGACCTCGGAGGAAGTAAAGTTTGGCGCGCCGGACGTTTCCCTTCTTCATTACCTCGATTTTGGTGATGGTGGGTGTCTCGATGGGAAAAATTTTCTCGACGCCGACGTTGTTGGTGGCGATTTTTCTGACGACAAATGACTTTAGACCAGCATGGCCACGGATGGCGATGACCAGGCCCTCAAAAATCTGAGTTCGGGTTTTGTCACCCTCGGCGAAGGTCTGATTGATGCGGATTGTGTCACCGACGGCGAAATTGACGTCTTTCCAGCTAACTTGATTGGCCATGGGTTATTATTTTAACAGATTGAAGCTATTTAAAGCAAGCTCACCGACTCGGCGAGCAAGCTCGGAGGAAGTGGATGAAGATGGGGTGGGGGTCAAGGGGGCGGCTCTTGTATTCGGGGTGGAACTGAGTCCCTAGGAAAAATGGGTGAACTTTGGTGGGAAGCTCGATCGCCTCAACTAAACTGCCATCGGGAGAAGTGCCGCTGATAATAAGTCCGTTTTTTGTAAGAATTTCCTTGAATTGGTTGTTGAATTCGTAGCGATGGCGGTGGCGCTCAGAAATTGTCAGAGACTTATTTTTTTGATAGATTTTTGCTAATAGTGTGCCGGGCTTGACGACACAGGGGTAGGCGCCAAGGCGGATAGTACCGCCGTAATGGCCTTTGGCGAGGTGCTCCTTCTGGTGTTCCATGAGGTGAATGACGGGGTAGGGAGTTTTGGGGTCGATTTCCTCGGAGTTGGCCTTTTTTAGACCAGCAACGTTTCTAGCAAACTCGATGGTCGCCAGTTGCATACCGAAACAGAGGCCTAGATAGGGAATTTTGTGTTCCCGGGCGTATTTTATGGCGGTGATGATCCCTTCTGTCCCTCGACCCCCCCAACCCTGAGGGACGATGATACCGGCGACATTTGCGAGATATTTTTCCGGATGACGGCCAATTTCGCTGCTATCAACGCCAACTATATCAATGGCGACTCCCAAAGCGGCACTGGCATGACGGACTGCTTCCAAGACACTAATATAGACGTCTTTGTGATCGTGTTCACCGTGACGAACATATTTGCCAACGAGAGCAACTTTTAATCTCTTCTTGGAATTGGTGAGGCCGGCGACGTACTTTTCCCAGGGCGCCAGATGAGAGACCTTGGGTTTTAACTTTAGTTTTTCTAGAATCCGCTCCCCGATCCTGGCCTCAGCGAGACGAAGGGGGATTCTGGCAATCGAGTCGATGTCGGGGTTATCAATAATGTCAACAGGGTCGACAAAACAGCGGGCGGAGATGGTGTTGATTTGCTCCTGTCCAATCGGAGTCTCGTTCCGGGTGATGATGAAGTCCGGTGAGATACCGACCTGACGGAGAGCGACGACGGCGTGTTGGGTCGGCTTTGTCTTCAGTTCACCGACGTTTCGGAGAAAAGGGAGATAGGTGACCATGATATAGAGAGTTGGGTTCTCGCGGCCGATCTCCCGGGCGGCGTGAAGGAAGGGGAGGTTTTCCAAGTCGCCGGTGGTGCCACCGACTTCGACCAGACAGAAATCGTAACCTTTGGCGATTTCGTAAATACGGTCTTTGATCTCGTTGATGACGTCGGGGAACATTTCGACATCGCGGCCGCCATATTTGAAACTGCGCTCGTTGTTGATGACAGCTTGAAAAATCTTCCCTGTCGTCAGATTGTGTTTCTTGGTCAGGCTAATCCCAAGAAATCTTTCGTAGTTTCCCAGATCCTGATCAATTTCGCCGCCATCGTCGGTAACGAAGGTTTCGCCGTGCTCGGCCGGACGCATGGTTCCCGCATCGAGACTGACGTAGGGGTCAATTTTGACGGCAGTGACCGTGAACCCCTTTGATTTTAGAATCAAACCAACGGAGGCGGTGGTAATTCCCTTGCCTAAGCCAGATAGGACGCCGCCAACGGTGAAGAGGAAATTTGTTTTCATCCAGTCAGATATTGCTAACTGGAAATTAAGTATAACGTTTTTCTTGTCATTCCGAAGAGTACTCTACGTGGCAATCCATATAAATAGATTCCGGCTCGGGGGCTGGAATGACAATAGGTGTCATCCCGAACGAAGTCGAGGGATCTTTTGTTTTCAGTACATACTGTTCGTGAAGATTCCTCCACTCACGAATACGTTCGGTCGGAATGACAAGGGGTTCTGGATCGCCACACCCGCTGCTGCGGGTTCGCGATGACATTTAATTTAGAAGGCGGGAGATTTTGATGGCTAGAGGTTGGTTGTATTTGACGGTGTAGGGCAGGGTGATACGTTTGGGCTCTCCCCCATTGGGAATGACGATGGTGACGGTGTCGGCACCCGGATTTTGCTTCAGGAGATTGTTGATGGCGACAAGAGTTTCTTTTGGAGTTCCCCTTGGAACATCGACTTCATAACTAGTGCCTTCGGGGGGTTTGGCATTCATGTCGATAGCCTCAACCTTCTCGACGATGACGGACAATTTGTCGTCACGTTTGTCGACCCTGCCGGTGATCAAAAGAGCTTTGTCCGCAACCCAAAGGTCGGTGGTGTCGGCGTAAAGGTTGGGGAAGACGACCAGATCAATGGCGGCGGTGTCGTCCTCTAGGGAGGCAAAACACATCCGGGAGTTATTTTTCTTCGTGTTTATGGCGCGGACCGAAGCGAGAATACCGGCCAAGGTGACATTTTGACCGACGTGATAGGTGGGGTCGAGCTGGCTGACTTTGTGGGTGACACGGTGGGCGACAATTTTGATGGCGTTCTTCACAGGGTGGTCGGTCAGATAAAACCCAAGAAGAGTTTTTTCGGTTTTGAGGAGTTCGGCCATGGGTATCTCGGCAATATCAGGGAAATTATCGGAGAGATTACGACCGGATTCTTCCTGACTCATGGTATCGAAAAGACCGCCTTGACCGGAAGACTTCTCGCGGTTGCCGGCGGTAGCTTGGTTTCTGACTTCGTTGTAGGCGGCGTAAAGCTGGGAGCGTCGACCAAATCGATCAAAGGCGCCGGAACCAATGAGAGATTCAAGGACGCGCTTGTTCACTTTCTGAAGATCGGCGCGGTGGATGAAGTCGGTCAGACTGACAAAGAGGCCGGCTTTTCTGGCGGCAAGAATAGCGGTGATGGCGGAATCGCCGACGTTCTTGATGGCCGAAAGACCAAAACGTATCGCTTTCCCCTCCTCTCTGGCGCGGCCGGTCTTGAGCCATTGATCTTTCGCCAACGGAATGATGGTGAAGCCGGTTTTGCTCTCATTGATGTCCGGGGGGAGAATTCTGATGCCCAGAGCGCCGGTTTCGGCGATGGCTTCAGTAAGTTTGTCAGTATTACCCGCTTCCGCGGTCAGAAGAGAGGTCATGTACTCCACCGGGTAGTTGGCTTTGACGTAGGCGGTCCAGTAGGCGACGATGCCATAACTGGCGGCGTGGGCTTTGTTGAAGCCGTAAGCGGCGAAAGTTTCGATTTGTTTGAAAAGATCTTCGGCCTTGTCATGGGTCATTCCGTTGGTGACACAACCGTCGACAAACTTGCTGTGCTGTTTCTCCATTTCCTCGGGAATCTTCTTGCCAATGGCCTTCCTAAATTTGTCGGCTTCTTCCCAGTTGTAACCGGCCAGATCAATGGCCATATAAAGAACGTCGTCCTGATAAGTAATGATGCCATAACTTTTGTCCAAGAATCTCTCCATTCTCGGGTCAAAATACTTAACTAATTTCGGATCGTGTTTCCGAGCGATATAGTCCGGGATTGAGGCCATCGGGCCGGGACGGTAAAGAGCGACCATGGCCATAAGGTCGTCGATGCGTTCGGGTTTCAAATCGACGAGGTACTTGGTCATACCGGCACTGGCCAGCTGGAAAACACCGAAAGTACTGCCGGTGGCAAGCATTTCAAAGGTTTTGGCGTCGTCGAGGGGAACTTCCTTAATCTTGATATCAACGCCAAGAGAATCCTTGATTAGGGTAATGGCATTGGCGAGAATGGATAAATTTCTTATTCCAAGAATATCGAGCTTGATCAAGCCTACGTCTTCACAGGCGTGCATTTCATATTGAGTAATAATCTTGTTCCCTCCTCCGGGTTCTTGCTGAAGGGGAGTGTAGTTGGTGAGAGCGGCTGGAGCAATCACAACGGCGGCGGCGTGGACGGAGATGTGTCGTTTGTTGCCTTCGATCTTTTGGGCTAGATCAAGAAGAGTTTTGACTTCCCCATCCTCATCCTTGATTTTTTTTAACTCCGGCGTAGTTTCGAGAGCCTTCTTCAGAGTCATGGGAAAGCCTTGGGAACCTTCGGGGACCATCTTGCTAATCCTGTCGACGCTAGAATAGGCCATGCCAAGAACCCGGCCGACGTCACGGACAGCGGCCCGAGCCTTCATCGTTCCGAAAGTACAAATCTGGGCCACCCGATCTTCACCATAAGTTTGTTTTAGCCAAGTGATGAGATCGTCACGGCGGTCATCGGAAATATCCAGATCGATATCGGGTGGTGAAGGCCGGAACGGATTGAGAAAGCGTTCGAAGGGGAGATTAAAGCGGATCGGATCGACGGTGGTGATGCCACAGCAGTACGAAACCAAGGAACCGGCGGCGGAACCTCTGGTGTTGGTATAGATGCCGACTTCGTTGGTGTGGCTGACAATTTTGTTGAAGAGTAGGAAATAGGGAGAGTAGCCTTTCTTCTCGATGACCTCAAGTTCGTAATCGAGACGTTTGGTGATGACTTCGTCTGGATTCTTCCCGAAAAATTTGTGAGCTCCCTTGAAGGCCATGTGTCTAAGAGCCTCCCCTGCAGTTTGCCCTTTTGGAAGTTCGAAGGGGGGAAAGTACCATTGACCTAAGTTGATTTTTATATCGGTCATGTCCGCGATGAGATTTGTGTTCTCGATTGCTTCGGGAAGATCGGAGAAGATTTCGGTCATTTCCTCGGTACTTTTGAGGTAGTAGTCGGGGGCGTCGATGTAGCGAAGGCGGTTAACGTCGGCAATTTGTTTCCCCGTCTGGATGCAGACGAGGGCGTCTTGGGCAGGGGCGTCGAGAGGGTCAACGTAGTGAGTATCGTTGGTGGCGATGAGGGGAAGACCGAGGTCGCGGCTGAGCTTGATGAGGCCTTCTTCTCCTGTTTTACATTCCTGATGATGGGTCAGTAATTCGTTCTTGACCGAGTCGGGAAGACCTTTGACGGCGGCGAATTGGTCGTAGGGGTGGCGTTGAAGCTCGATAAAAGTTTTGTCGGAACCGAAAATTTGTTCCAACTCTCTCAATTCTTTCTTGGCGGCGGCATAGCCATCTGAGAGAAGGAGCTTCTGAATCCGTCCAGCGGGGCAGGCGGTGGTGACGGCAATTCCCTGATGGTATTTGGCAAGGATTTCTTTGTCGATACGGGGTTTGTAATAGAAGCCTTCGGTTTGACCGAGAGTGACGATTTTCATCAAGTTCTCGTAGCCTTCGTTGGTGGTGGCCAGAAGTAGGAGGTGGGAGGCATCGGAGCGTTTCTTATCAAAGCGGCTGTCGGCAGCCAAATAGATTTCACAGCCGATGATAGGCTTGATTTCTTTGCTGACGGCTTCTTTGTAAAACTCAATAACCCCGTACATGCTACCGTGGTCAGTGAGGGCGAGGGCAGTTTGGCCGTATTCCTTGGCGCGAGCGATCAATTTCTTGATTTTGCTCAAGCCATCAAGGAGGGAGTTTTCAGAATGGACGTGAAGGTGGACAAAGTTTCTCATTTTAGCTTTTCAAGTAACAAACCGGAAACGGTCTGGGCATCGGCCTGACCTTGGGAAAGTTTCATGACGGCGCCGACGAGAAAAGCGAGAACGGCGGTCTTGCCTTTTTTATATTCTTCAACAACTTTTGGATTTTGGGTGAGAATCTCGTCAACAAGGACGGTGAGTTTCCCGGCATTGGTCTCACCGACGGTGGTTAATTTTTTATATTGCGAACTTATATCACTGGAAATATCAATTTTTTTATTCACTATTAAACTTACCAGTTTATTAATATCTATTTTTGTATCCTGGATTGCCACGTCGTTCCTCCTCGCAATGACATTAAGAATATTCATGATTTTGGGTTTGTTGTAAACCAATTTCGCAAAACGCTGTTCGATACCCAATGACACCAAATCAGTGATGATGGCGTCGGGAAGTTGGGGAAGTTGGCCTCTGAGCTTTTCGACGACGCTGGGGCTAATACGAAAAGGCGGGATGTCCGGCTCGGGGAAGTAGCGGTAGTCATTGGCTTCTTCTTTTTGTCTTTGTAAAAAAGTTATTTTCTTGACACTGTCGTAACCTCTGGTTTGTTTGTTTGATTTGGATTTTTCGAGACCATCTTTCTCGAAGGCGGCGGTTTGGCGAGAAATTTCATAGTCGATGGCGAGGGCGGCAAAGTTGAATGAGTTAATATTTTTTAATTCGACGAGTGGAGTAAAATGACCGTCAATATTGAGATTGACGGTGGGCTCCAGCCGCATCTGACCTTTCTCCAGGTCGGCAGTGGTAACTCCAATTTCTTTGACGATGGCGTGAATCTTTTTCAGATACTCTTTGGCTTCTTCTGATGAAGCGATATCCGGTTGACTAACGATTTCGACCAGAGGAACACCGGAACGATTGAAGTCGATCAAGGAGACTCTTTCATCATTTAAAGTGGTGTGCTGAAGCTTTCCGGTGTCTTCTTCGAGGTGAACTCTTTCGATTCTAATTTTCTTGCCGGAATCCAAGAGCAGAAAACCGTCGTGGCAGAATGGCTCGGTGTACTGGCTAATCTGATAGCCTTTGGATAGGTCGGGATAGAAATAATTTTTTCTGTCGAAGTGGCTTTGCTCGTTGACCTGGCAATTCAGGGCCAGGCCGATTTTGATAGTATCCTCGATGGCTTTTTGATTGGGGACAGGCAGAGCCCCGGGAAGGCCTAAGCAGACGGGGCAGGTTTGGGTGTTTGGATCTTTGCCGAAGTGGTCGGCCGGGCAACCGCAAAACATTTTGGATTTCGTTGTCAGCTCGACGTGGACCTCAAGACCGATGATGGGGGAAATTTTGTTAGTCATATTTGGGAAACTTAACAAAGTCGGTGGTTTGTTGATAGAGATTGGCGATGTCGAGGATCTTAGCCTCCTCGAACTGATTGCCGGTAATTTGGAGTCCAATGGGTAGACCATCAACAAAACCACAGGGAACGCCGGCACTAGTCAAGCCGGCAATAGAAGAGGGGTTGACAAGGACATCCGCCATTTCCCCGAACATGGATTCGTTTTGGGTAGCACCCAACTTTTGGGCAGGGCCCGGAGAAACGGCGCCGATGTAGGCATCAAATTGTTTGAAAGTGTTTTCAAATTCTTCGATAATTTTGGATCTGACAGCCACGGCTTTCTTGTAATAGGCGTCATAGTAACCGGTGGAAAGTGTGTAAGTTCCGAGCATGATGCGGCGCTTGGCCTCGTCGCCAAAAGACTCCCGGCCGTGACCAAATCTAATGCCGTCGTAGCGAGCCAGATTGCTACTAACTTCACTTCGCTGGATGACGGTGTAAACGCCAATGGAATATTTGGGATCCAGAAGGGAAATTTCTTCGATTTTGGCTCCGAGACTTTCCAGATGTTTGGCGGCATTTTGGATCAAGGTTTTGACTTCGGTTCTCATGGAAGGCAGAAGGTAGTCTTTGACCAGAGCGATCTTTATGCCTTTGAGATCTTTTCTTTTGAGAAGCTGGTGATATGGCTCGACCTCTCGAGGCGAGGTGGTGGCGTCGTATTTGTCGATACCGGCAATAACTGAAGTAATTAGGGCGGCGTCTTCGACGGTTCTGGCGATTGGCCCAGGTGAATCGGTGCTACTGGCCATGGCGATAACCCCGTAACGGCTAACGCGACCATAGCTGGGCTTGAAGCCAGTCACTCCGCACCAAGCGGCAGGCTGACGAATGGAACCCGAGGTCTCGGAACCAATGGCGACGGGGGCCAACCGGGCGGCGATGGCGGCGGCAGAACCACCCGAGGAACCTCCTGGGAGCCTGCCAATGTCCCAAGGATTGAGGGTTGGGCCGTATTGGCTGGATTCGGTCGAACTACCGTGGGCCCAAGCGTCCATATTGGTCTTCCCCAAAATAATGGCCCCAGCATCGAGAAGCCGCCGGGTAACGGTGGACTCGTATTGAGGATAGTACTCTTCCAGAACCAGCGAACTGGCAGTCGTCGGTAAACCACAAGTCAAAAAGTTATCTTTTACGGCGATTGGAATACCGATGAGTGGTTTAATGAAGCCGTTTTTTTTGATTTCTTCATCAGCCTGTTTGGCTTGGGCGAGGGCATTTTCATTCGTCGATAAATAGACATTGAGGATTGGGTTGAAACGATTCAGGCGGTCGAGGTAATGGCTAACTATATCGACTACCGAAAAATGTTTGTCTTCCAGACCACGGAGTAGCTCGATGACGCTAAGCTCGTGGATCTGTTTATTCACTGTCTTTTTCTAAAATTTGTTTGACAACAAAGAAACCCTGATGGACATTTTTGGCACCGGAAAGAGCTTCAGCTTGGGTGAGAACCCGGTCCGGGTCAATCTCGTCTGGACGGGTAACGTTCTCAAGATGGTTCACCTGAGATGTGGGAGTGATTCCGCTGGTGTCGATTTCGTTGAACTCTCCAATAACATCAATTGTCTTGGAAAACTGACCGGCGAAAAGCTTTTTCTCGGACTCGCTGACAGGAAGGTTGGCCAGAACGCCAATCTTGGCAACGTCATCAATAGTGATAGTAATTTTGGCCATCTAAAGTTTATTCTAGCGCAGTTTCGACCAAGCGATGGTCGGAAATTGTATAGACTTTGGTGCAGGTATTTTTTACCAGCTGCCGGTCGTGGCTGACGAGAAGGATTGTGCCCGGGAATTCTTTCAAAAAAGTTTCCAGGGCCATGATGGATTTAAGATCCAGGTGATTCGTCGGCTCGTCTAAAATCAAAAGATCGGGATTGGTGTGAAGAAAAAGGGCGAGCTGAAGTCGGGATTTCTGACCGCCGGAAAGGGTCCAGACCTTGCTTCTCATGTTCTGTTTGGTGAAGAAGAATTTCCTCAAGATAGCCTCAATTTCGTAGTCGAAGAGAGGGTAGGTTTTGGCAAAAATAGATTGAGGGGTTTCCTCAAGAGGGAGGGTGGCGGAGTGTTCCTGAGAATAATAGCCAACCTTGATGTTGGGACCGATTTTGACTTCGCCGGAGAGCGGCGTCAACTTACCGAGAAGCAAACTGATTAGAGTAGATTTTCCGGTACCGTTTGGAGAAAGGAGGGCGACTTTGTCGGAGACCGCGAGGTGGAGGTTGGTGTGATCAAATAATTTTTCGCCATTGTAACCAAAGACCAAATCTTTGATCAGGATAGCGGTTTTGTTTTTTATAATTTTGTTCTCTAGTTTGGACTCGATGATAATTTTTCTCTTCTTTAGGTTTGGATCGATGACCATATCGGCCTGAAGTCGGTCGAGGCGTTTTTGGGTGTTGCGGTAGGCGCCAATCAAACCTTTGTCACGAAAGATTAGAGCCATGTCTTTGAGACGTTTTTCCTCTTTGGCTTGGGTCTTGTGAAGATCGGCGATGGCCACCTCCTCTGACGCATAGATTTGGGTAAATTTCTGGTAACCAAAGGGGTAGGTTTTGATCTTGTGATTTTCGAGTAGCCAGATCGTGGTGGAGACTTTTTCCAAGAAAGTGCGGTCGTGGGAAATCATGATGACGAGGCCATCAAAGACCGAAAGGGCGTCCTCGAGCCAGATTTTGTTTTCTAGGTCGAGGTGATTGTCCGGTTCGTCGAGGATGACCACGTCGTAGGCGTTGGAATAAAGAAATTCGGCCAATTTGGCAATCTTCTTTTGGCCACCGGAAAGTGTTTCGTAATCGGTAATTTCCTGAGTCAGGTAGCCGATTTTCGGGGCCGTGTCCCAAAGCACTTCCCCGGAATCCTGTTCTTCCAGCCCGGCCAGGATTTTCAAAAGCGTGGATTTGCCGGAACCGTTATCGCCAATCAGAGCAATAATGCCCTTGCCTGTATGGGAAAGATCAATCCCCTCGAGAAGAGGTTCGTTGTAGTGTTTGACTAGTGCTTTGATTTTTAGGTTGTACATAAGATTTGGTCGAGCTGGCCGCGGCGATTGGTCGGGTAGTATATTTCCATAAGACCATAGAGAAATTGGAAATTGTCGGTTTTTAGAAAACCGATGCTTCGAAGGGCTTTGAATTCGGTTTCAGTGGGAAGTTCATTTACAGCGGTAATTGCTTTTTCGTTGGTCCAGTCGAAGGCGAGATAGTTTTTGTAAAAATTAAAGGGAAGTTTGATCAAAAATTCATTCCCATATGAGGCCATGTTGGCCAGAATAATTGAATCGACTCCGTCCACCTCGATTAGATCCAGAACGATATCGACATGACCTTCACTGACAGCTTTGGCACGATGAAGATAATAACGATATAGGTCGGTGAAGGTTTGATATGAAAATTCCGGGACGTTGACGAGGCGCTTAACTAAGTCGGTCGGGAGGTAACCAATTTCGTTCTTCTCCGGATTGAGAGGATCGTAATAGACGAGCTGGTGGTTGATGATCAAAAAAAATTGCTTCTCAAGCAGAGATTTCCAAAGTGAGGAGTTGAGATATCTGGCGCTGTTGACTCGAATCAGACTTAACGTGGAAGCCAGCCTTTTTAAGGTCGCATCTATTTCGGAGTCCTGAAGGGCTTCCTTCGTCAGATCGGCGGCGGGAATGCCTTTTGACTTTCTTTGAGAATTGATGTCATCAAGAACCGTTTCGGGAGTGAAGAGCTTTTCCCCAGCATAAAAGTTGATAGCGTTGGCTAGAACACTCAGACGGCAAGAGTTTGGAGACTTGGGTAGGACTCGGTCAAGTTTGATTTGAGTCGGCCCCTTATAGTCGAGATTCACACTCTTGATTATGCCACAAGATTAGCTTCGGAGTACCTTGATGCGCTCGGCGATGGGTGGATGGGTATTAAAAAGATTGGCGAACCAGCCGATGGAACCTTGATTTTTAATTTTATTTATATTGGCGGAATCAAAATGGAAGGGATTGACTAGATAAAGATGGGCGGTGGCTTTGTTGGCGGCTTCAAGGGGTTCGGTATCGGATGCCAGTTTCTCGAGAGCCTGAGCTAACCCTTCCGGATACTTGGTCAATTGAGCTGACGAGGCATCGGCCAAAAACTCACGGCGACGGGAAATGGTCAGCCGGATGAGGTTGGCGATCAGGGGAGAGAGGAGTGCCAGAACAAGACCGATGAGAAAGAAAACTATCTGAAGCTGACCACCTTCGTCATTTTGATTTCTTCGACGGCCCCCAAAGAAACTGAAGCGGAGAAGAAAATCGGCCAGAAGGGTGATTACCCCAATCAAAATAGTGACGATACCCATAAGTCGAGTGTCGTAGTTTTTGACATGAGAAAGTTCATGACCGATGACTCCTTCCAGTTCGGTGCGAGTAAGCTTGGCGAGTATTCCGGTAGTGGCGACGACGACGGCGTGCTGTGGATCCCGACCGGTGGCGAAGGCGTTCATGGCGGTATCTTCGATGACGTAGAGCTTGGGTATGGGAATACCGGCGACTTTGCAAAGATTATCGGTAACGGTATAGAAATCGAAATGGATGCGAGGATTGGCGGGGACAGCGTTGCTCAGGGAGAGGACAATTTTGTCCGAGTAATAGAAACTAGCAAAGCTCATGATTCCCGAAAGGATCAGGGCATAACCGACAAAGCCCCAACCGTAGCCAAGGGCATAACCGATGAAATAGGCCGCTACGGCAATAAAGGTAATAAATCCGAAAATGACGAGGTTGCTTTTGATTTTGTTGGCGTCAACCAACTCGTAGTAGTTCTTCACACGGAGATCTTTTGGTCTTTCGTCTCCTCATCAGAAACGGTGAGGTGGGAGCCGCTCATTGGGGTCGAGAGGCCGACGGCGATTTTGAATCCAAATGAACTGGCAACCAAGTTGCTGGGAAAAGTAATGATTTTGGCGTTGAAGTCGGCGGATAGGTCGATAAGGACGCGGCGGGCATATGTCAGTTTGTCGGCGGTATCGCGAAGCTCGTCCATAAGACGGCTGATCACCTTCTCGCCTTTTAGTTCAGGGTTACTCTCAACCAAAATATTGAGCTTGGGTAGCAGGGCGGAGATTTTGTCGGCGGCCTTGTCGATATCAGCCATATTTTTACTTCCACTAGCTGAGTCTACCGCTTTTCGGGCGTCAGTCAGAGATTTGAAGATATCCTTTTCGTGCTTGAGGTAGGATTTGGCAGAAATTTCGAGGTTGGGGATAAGATTAGCCTGACGCTTGAGCTGATTGCCGATTTCCTGAATGCTGGCGGAAATCCGAGTGAGGGTGGTCTGGAGCCAGTTGTAGATAGAGATAACATAGAAGGATAAAAGAACGACAACGAGCAAGAGAATTAGAGGTAAAGACATATCCATTAGTTTAGCATTGATTGCAAGTCTTTGCATTTTGGAAATTCTTATGTCATTCCGGGCCCGCTTCGCAGCGAGGCGAGCTTGACCGGAATCTATAATAGATTCTGAAACAAGTTTAGGATGACAAGAAGAACTGTGGATATATTTTGTACTCTCATTTTCACAGCATTTTCATATTCATGAATTTGAGTAATTATTTTAGTCAAACCACCTCTGCAATCCGATATCCGTGTTTTTCTATTTCCCGAGTAAACTTCTCAAGTGCTTCTTTTTCAATCTGTTGTAAATGATATAGGACACCGAGTAAATCAAGGCTATATATTCCTGCGACTAAGATGATCTTCTTTCGATATTTTGCACGAACTTTATTTACGTACGAATAAGATCTGTCGAGGGATGTTTGGAGATTCGGGTCGAGTGTCTCACCTCCAACCTTCGTAGCATAATTTGCAAGCAGAGCAAAGGCGAAATAATTACCGTCAATTGTATCGAGGATACGGGCGATAAGAGAGTGGGGAGATGTTGGTAGTTCCGCCGTTCCCTTCTCAAGAAAATTTTGTGCACTTAGAAAGTCTTTGTAACGGACGGCGTCTTCCGATAGCAGAAGTTGGTCGGTACCACCAATTTGGTCTATCTCAACTTCCGTGAACCTACTTATATCACCATCCATAAGTTCCTGAACGTCATGGCAGACAAGGATATGTTGGATTTCCAATATATCTTCTGGGGAAATGATATCTGATAACCAAAGTTTTGTTTCGCGAAGCAGTCTTGATTTGTGATTTAAGAGAGAGTCGTGGGGATGATATATCTGAGGATAATCCGAATTTGGCTTAGTTTGGAAACGAAAGAGGGTAGCGAGGCGATCTCCTCCAAGGCCTACTAATCCATTGTAATAAATCAACCTATCCTTGACTTTCATCTTGGCGATAGAATACACCACCAAAAACCCCGACACAAGGCCGGGGTATTGGAAAGTAATATTAGTTACTTGTTTTTGGTGTCTTAGCGAGAACCACCACGGCTGAATCCACCACGGCCTCCGCCGCTACTGAATCCACCACGGCCCCCACCAAATCCTCCGCGGTTTCCACCACCGAAGGATGATCCACCGGTTCCCTCTTCGCGAGGCTTAGCCTCATTGACGCGAAGTGGTCGGCCTTCCATATCAGTACCATCGAGCTTGGCGATAGCTTCCTTAGCAGCGTCGTCATTGTCGAACTCGACAAAGCCGAAGCCCTTGCTTCTGCCTGAGAATTTGTCCGAAATGACGGACGCACTCACGATAGTACCAAACGGGGAGAAGATCTCTTCCAGTTTAGCTTGATTAACGGTATAGGGAAGATTCCCTACGTACAAACGCATAGCCATGATTGGCTCCTTTCTTGCGACTAGCGATCATCACTTCTAGTCTCTTTCCTTCAAATAAATGGTTAAGATGATTTAACCTCGCGTCTTGGTTCTACTGGAAGAAACCTCCGAATCCCCAATAACAGCTACGGGTATTATATAATATGCAAGCACAAGATGCTAATTTGTGTGTTTAAGGGGCCGTAGCGAAGTTGGTTATCGCGCCTCCCTGTCACGGAGGAAATCGCGGGTTCGAGTCCCGTCGGCCCCGCCACTTGGCCTATAATTTGTGGTGACCTCGATTTTCTGATAGAATATAGTGATTATGGGTGCAAACTTCTTTGGAAGGATCCGCTATGTCAAGGACATCGCGGAAACTTCTATCACAAAACTTTCTTTGGAATCGGGAGCTTGTAAGTAGGCTGATCCGAGATTCTTCTATTTCTCAAAATGACGTGGTGTTGGAGATTGGAGCGGGTAATGGGATCATTACCGAACCGCTATCGAATGTTTGTAGAAGACTTACAGCCATCGAGGTGGACGAGCAATTTCATTTTTCTCTAATCAAGAAATTTCCGGTCAGCCAGCGCTTCTCTCTGCTCAATTGTAATTTTCTTGAGTATCCCCTGCCGCTATCTGAACCGTTTAAAATTTTTTCCAATATCCCCTTCTCGATCACGGGCGAGATAGTCAAGAAATTGATGTTTTCTAAGAAGCCCCCTGTCGATAGCTATCTAGTCGTTCAAAGGGAAGCCGCGGCAAAATTTATTGTAAACAAGCATCGCAACACGATGTTGGCAATTCTTTTTTATCCTTGGTTCAATATTAGGATTGTTCATGAATTTGAAAAAACGGATTTTAAACCCGCACCCAGAATCAATTCTTGCTTGATGCGTTTGGAAAAAAGGAGTTCTCCGCTTCTTTCCGAATCTCTAGAGTCATCATACCGAGATTTTATCGTCTATCACTTTGGTAGAAAACGATTGGCACCTGCCGTGACGCCCTCCGAGTGGCTAACAAAATTCGACGAATTCATTAAAAAACACGATCCTCGAATGCTCAATAGAATTAGGGGTTCCTTCACCAAGTGGCAAGCAGAGGAAAGAAAACTGTCAAAAATTCATCGGACCAGGACAGGGGCTTGACGTGTATATTTTTTGTCTATAAGATGTGGGGTATATTAACCCGTAGTTAAAAGTATGGAGCAAAAACTCAAGAGCATATTAAAAAGTCTAAAGATCAATGAGGGACTGATCAGTTCTATCATGGGTGGTGTGGTCGTTGTCATTATGGCGGCGATGATCTTTAACTACTTCAAGTCGATAAATAAGAATGGAAAAATAACCGATGAATCGGCTAGTAACGCGTCAGTGACCGAGGAGACTACTCCCAAGGAGTTACCGGCGACTTATAAAGTGAAGAAGGGCGATGATCTGTGGCACATCTCGGAGAAGTACTATAACTCCGGATATAACTATGTCGATATCGCCAAGACAAACAAACTAGCCAATGCCAGCACGATTGAAGTTGGTCAGGATCTAGTCATCCCCAAGGTTGAGGCAAAAAAGGTTACTGTGGCAAAGGCTGAGCCCAAGACGATCATCGTGGCAAAGACTCAGGCGACGAAGATTTCAATTGAGGGGGCGAGATACACCACCGTAAAAGGAGATCATCTCTGGTCGATTGCAGTTCGCGCTTATGGCGATGGTTATGCCTGGACCAAGATTTATGACGCGAACAAGAAAGTAATCGGAAGAAACCCGAGTATTCTGTTCTCCGGAGTCGAACTGACCCTACCTCGATAAGCTAAAATAAGGGCTACGCCAGGGTAGCTCAGCAGGTAGAGCGGCGGTATCGTAAACCGCAGGTAGTGGGTCCGAGTCCCACCCCTGGCTCCTTAGTGGGTTCCCCCCGAACTGTGTTCGGGACAAGTCTCGAATCGTGAGATTCGAGGGAGTCCCACCCCTGGCTCATTTATTTCACGGTGACGGATTTGGCAAGGTTTCGGGGCATATCCGGATTGAGACCACGGG
>Ga0265292_1000980_pt1 | contig 29040 bp, 13 predicted proteins | sample Munlanlewell296A_FD_189080 | JGI IMG/M metagenome (GOLD analysis project Ga0265292, IMG submission 189080) | Leachate microbial communities from a municipal landfill in Southern Ontario, Canada - Leachate well 296A | ecosystem: Engineered > Solid waste > Landfill > Unclassified | place: Canada... | reverse complement strand
GTCCCCAAAGGCGGGACATTCAGCCAACAGCCCCGTTGGGGGGATGACGACTTAGTTAAGGTATTATTGGTACAGGACACTAGCACTTAATCCACAAAAAATACAAGCGATGAGCCCCTATTATTACCTATACTCTACTCGGCAGCAGACAGATTACACTGCATTAAAATTTATCTGTCTTGGCCCTAAAGCAATACTTCGGTTTCTGTTCGACGTGAATGCGCATGATTCTTTTCGTTCATGCAAAAATTCTCACTTCAATACTAACCTAGTTTTCTAGTGTCATTCTTCGGTCGACATTTTTTTGACGAAATGCCGTTCGAGACTATTTTACCAATGCCATTATCTTTACGGAACTGAACACGCCTGATTCAAGTTTGTACACGTACATACCTGTTGATAGTTTCGAAGCATCAACATTCACTGTATATGAACCAGCTTCCTGGTATTGATTCATCAGATTCATTACTTCACGTCCCAGAATATCGTATACTTTCAAGCTGACCATACCCGACTGCGGAAGAGTAAACGCGATGTTTGTCGTGGGATTGAACGGATTGGGATAGTTTTGCGATACTGTAAAAGATGTTGCCGCTTCAGCATTGCGCTGAACGTTAGTGATCCATTTGTTGCCAATCCATGTATGAGTCCAGTTATACATGTTCTGCCACGAGTTATCGTTATTCAAATTGGAATAGCTGAGAATTGCTTCTCGGCCAGAGGCTTCATCGCGATCGTTGATGGAAAAATCGATGGGAATGCGCATTCCTTCTTTCGGAACAAACACGCTATCACCAGGAATGATCCCTGCAATAGTCGAGAACGGCAATTTCGCTTCAACAATATATCCGGTCGTTAAAGGTTTTTCCTTCCAGATATAGTTCACTCCGGGATACAGAACGATCGGAGTTCCGACTCCTTTATCATTGTTAATGCGATTTTTTGAGAATCGAAGCATATAATCCGGCGTCGATCCGCGTTTATATCCCGTGTGTCCCGCACCTCTCCAGTCATACAAGCCGATATTCAAATCCGGTGCATCATTTGCCCATGTGGAAACGGAGAAACTCGTATCTACATTTACAACATCATCAACAACATCGAATGCGATGTAAAGATTATTGGCATCCATTGCAAGGTATGCTTTTACCGAAAGATCGAGGCTGTCTGTCAATTTCCCGCCCGGCACCATGTGCGCCGTAGGATTCGGTCCGAAGGAGTTCATTGCTATGGGAGCAATTGTTTCCCACTCCGTCAACTCTCCGTCCGCAATAAAATTGGCCGGTGCTACCGGAGAAATAATGGGAACACCTTTTGCTTTTGCTGTTACCGAACCGGTTGCAATGGCAGCATCACCGGCATTTCCAAGAAGATCGGTCGCATTAACGCCATAATAGTATGTAATGTCTTGGTCTGTGACAGGTGAGCGGAGCAAATGCGTTGCTGATTGTATGCCCAAAGCGATGTTATACGGTCCAAGATGTTCAATAGTAGAATCAATTTTTATAAACGGTGTATCGCTGAAATACACATTATATTTTGAACCTGGTTCATCTGGCACATCGGTCCAAACAATTGTGTTAGCATATGAACCGGCAGTACCGCCGATAACCTGAACGCCCGTCGGCGGAACCGGCGGCGTCTTATCCAATTCATGTCCAAAACCGCCGAGGAGATTAATATCACCATCGGTCAGTGCAGAATTCCAAATAGCAATTTCGGCACATTCAATTTCACCGTCATCACCATCATCGTCACCAAACATCAGCAACACAGGATCAAGAGAAAATCGCACATGATCCACTGTTTGTATATTTCCTGTCTTAATTTTTTGTCCGTCAATGTAATAGTTGTATTGAACACCGTTCTTTACAGAAAGAACAAGACGGTACCACTCTCCCGCCGATACAGCAAACAATGAGTATCCGGTTGCTCCATTGCCAATGGTAGCATTATTTTTGTTGATAAAACATTCACCATCAGAGGCATTATTGGAATCCGTTTGGAAAAAACATTTCCATGCACCTGTGGCAGGAATTCTAAAATCGATCATCAATGTATATTCATTTACCCGTGTACCTGCGCCGCCTCCGTTAGGACTCAATCCATGTCTCAATTTGTAGTAGCTTCCCACCCCTATCTTTATCGCTTCGTTACCAACATCCGGACCAGCTATCGCCTCATGTGTTCCAACCAGTTCCAACGCCGTTCCGACGTCCGCTTTTAATATGTTTGCTGCATCATCAAACTTCCACCAGCCCTGCTTCGCCGGCACTTGACCATACAATGCCGAAATGGCGTATAATGACAACAGGAAGATAGAAAGGAAATGTGTTTTTTTCATAGCGTACCCTTGAGATTTTTGATAAAGATATTGGTAAATAAAAACACAATAGTGCCGCATGTTGTAAAGATATTGTGTTTTTATAGGAACAAATAAATAGTACCGTTTTACCTCTCCATGGGCAATCCCACGAACGTGGTATCTTCACCGAAAAATTCTATTATCATTGTAGATTGTTAGAACTATTATATCATACTTGTCCAAAATAAATCATAAAACAGAAAAACTTATTCCTTCTTTTCTTGACGGGGTTCCGAAGGAATGCCGACATGGTATAAAGATTTGGTCGGCACAAGAAAAAAAGGAATAAGAACCCCTTGCGAAATGTAACGCGCGCGATGAATCCCGTTCGCACTTGCCCGTAGATGGCAAAAAACACCATCAAAAGTCCCTTCATGATTTCAGACCCCCCTCTGTATCTCCCCCTTTACAGGGGGAGAAATAACTCGCTCAATCCTCCTAAATTTCGCTCCCTCCCACATCTCATCCAACACTGTAAGAAATGTAGGGAAGGGCTTACTTTTCTCAACATAACATATCTTCCATACATCCACTTGTTTCGATAAATTTTTGTCAATAAGGGTTTTATTTTGGACAGCTATGCTATTATATTTTTAATGAAATTTCACAATGGCAAAAAAAACGGCCGCTTTTGAGTAAAAGCGGCCGAAAGAAAATACATAAATTGTATTAGTCTATTTCATAAAAAGAAGTTTTTTTGTTTCGGTAAAATGTTCATTGTTCAATCCAACAGCATCAAAGCGATAGAAATAGACGCCGGAAGCTACCGGTAACACACTGGTGGAAGCATTCCACACTGTGTGGTACGTACCTGCTTGAATCTCTCCGTTGAAGAGAGTTGCAATATGCTGACCGAGAACATTAAACACATTCAACGATATGTTGCTATTGAATGGAACTGAAAATCGAATTGTTGTTGACGGATTGAATGGATTCGGAAATGCATTGTCCAGAGCAAATGAATTTGGCAAAACAGATTCCGCCTTTCGTACCGGCAAGGCAACATCAGAACGTCGTAATGACGCTCCATTTTTTAAAATCCCCCAGGTTGCATAACTCGAAGCGTCCGGCGTACTATCTCCGGCAACAGTATCAAATCGCCAATACCCGCGCAACTCCGAAAATTGCGGATGGTTGTTGATTGTGCTGCTGCCAAACATCCATGCTTTTAATGTTGCAGAATCTAATGCGGCTCCCCAAATGCGGACTTCATCGATATACCCTCCGTAATAAAATCCCCAAGAATAATTTCCTGTGCCGTCCTGTCCGATGTTCAGGTCATAATCGGTATCGATATTTTTTACTGCTGAAATATCTGCACTCTTTTTTAAAACGCCATCCGAATATGCCCGTGCAAAATTTGACGATCGATCGACGACAACGGCGATATGATGCCATTGTTCATCGTTGATCACTGCAATATTATCGATATCGGCGCGATGTTTCGCATCTGTATTGATTCCGCCGTCACCGATATTATACTGCCATACTCCACCGGCATCGAGTGCAATCGCCCACCCGGCATTACTTCCGGCACCCCAATCCTTGTTACTGATAATGGCGGGATCTCCATCCCATAACCGCAACGGTTTGATCCATGCTTCAACGGTAAAACTTTTTGTTGAATCGAATGTATACTGCGGCTTGGACGGGAGTCGAACGTACATATTCGCATCCGTTCCATCCATCATAACGGACGATCCTCCTTTTCCTGTACCGAGATCTGAAAAAACATCAACGGCTCCTACAGTGGAAGCTGTCGAACTATCAATCCAGCGATTCCACACCTGCACCTGAGCAATCTCAATCAAATTAGTATGGTTACCATCCGTCTGCGAACCAATCAGCAGAGCGCCGAGTTTACCGTTTGCGGCGGGAACCAGTGTAAAACGTCCAGAAGGTAAAATAGATTTTTGTGAAACTTTTTTCCCATCCATGTAGTACGATGCAATTTTCCCCCCTTCAACAGACATTATGGCGCGATGCCATTTTTTTGCGGCAACAACGACACTATCCGAATAGCCAAGTGTATCGCAGCCCGCTTTCCCGGCATCAGTAATCACAAGTTCTGCCGGCGATAGATTGGTTGTATCGGTTTGCAGAAGATCATACGCTTGTGTAAGTTCTGGAAGTTTGAAATCGACCAGTACCGACCAACGATTGGTTCTTCCGTTTGCTTCCATACCATTTGCAACGATGCTATGATTCAACTGAAGATATTGCCCTGACTGAAGTTGAACTGCATTCAAACCCGGTTTTGGTCCCGCAACTACTTTTAATGCACCGGATCCTTTTAACGCCAATGTGCCGATTCCGGTTGTCGGTTTCAACACATTTGCAACATCGGTCATATCGAACGTGTTGACGGGATCTTTTGCCTGCACGAGGTATCCGTACCCTCCCATGGAACTAATTTGTGCAAGTGTTAATGTAGTGTCATATAAAGCTATTTCGGCGACATCAATTTCACCATTATCGCCGTCATCATCTCCAAAGAAAAGAAGTTCATCCAATCCATCCACCGACTCAAGCGCCTGATTGTTATCGGCGGTCATCGGACTCCCTTTCAGCAAAAGATTTCCATCGAGATACAAATTGAATTCTGCTCCGATATTTGCAACAATCACTAAACGATACCAACGGCCGACTGTGATAGAATCAAACGAATACCCCGGCGTGGCGCGTCCAATATTATGACCGCGTGTGGAGATTGCATTTCGGATGAAGAGATCGCCGTCGTTTGCGTTGGCCGGATCGGTTTGATAGAAAGTTCTCCATTCACCCCGGTTAGTAATTCTGAAATCTATGACCATAGAATAGCGATTTACTTTCTTTAGTGTATCGCTGATGCCATTTGCCGATAACCCGGGTGTTGCGTGCAAAAAGTTAAATTTTGGAACATGCAGCGCTTTATTCCCGGCGATTGGACCGTCGATTGAAGTAATCGATTCTGTCGCCGATGCACTTTTGTCTTTTATTACATCAATTCCGACAGCGGCAACAAAAGGGGCGCTACTATTATCAAATGTCCAATGTCCTTTAAGATTTTTTGTTGGAACAGCCGAAGGAAGTATCTGGGATGCGGCGGTAGACAAACCTACGGCCGTAATGACGAGCAATGTATACAATTGCTTCATAGCCGGTTCTCCTATGATTAATTTTTGCTGGATGCGTTGTTATTACGTTGTTGTATCAGGAACATATTTTTCAGTTTCGATATATCATTCTTCCATTCGTTACCTACCGTTGGGAAGGCAGGCACATCCATCCCACCCCGAACAAATGAAACGGGCATATTTCGTGAGACGATTGGTTCTTGCATATTCAGTGTATCGAGTGCTGCCCAATTTAATTGCGGACGATACAGGTGAATGAAGGAATCTATTTTTTGGATGAGAAAATTTTGATCTTTTCGAATGATATACTGACGAACAGTTGTCTCATCGGAGTTTTGTATGTCTCCAGTGCCTTGTAAAGTAAATTTCAGCCGGTATTCCTCATACAGCCACTTTTCATTCCACACACGCAGATGATCCAATGCTTCCTGGCTCTTTTGATAATTTCTTTCATTTCCGATTTGTTGCAGATAGTGATCGCGTACAGTTGCTGCAGTGTATGCAGCAAACGCTGCAATCGGATGCGTATACTCCTTCATGATTTTCCGTAACGGAAGCAAGCGAGCAATCTCGGCAATAGAAAACTGTTTTTCGGTTGTCGTCACCAACACTCGCAGTTGTTCCTTTTTTAACTGTTGCAGCGCCGGGAAATCATCTCCCGCTTTCTCTAATGCGGTAAACAAATCCATTGACTGAAGGGATGGCGAACCATACCATTCCGTTGCAGCGTTCGCCAGAATATTCAACGATACTGCATTTGTTCTCACGTTCTTCGGCTCCATCAACGCGGCAACATATGCTTTCCGTGCAGCCATTCGCTTCCTGGCAAAGATTATCTTCTTCGATGTTGGAATTGAATTGACCAGCTGAGTGGTTGTCATGCCGCCGCGCCGGATATCGACAATTTGCAGCAGATAGAATGCCCCATCATATTCTATGGGGACAGAAATATCGCCAATCGGAAGTGTTTTTATTGCTTCATAGAATTTTGGTTCGATCTCCGTCCACCGCACATAGTCGGATTCCAGTTGGCGTGCTATTCCTTTCATCTCGGGATTTTGATAAACGAGTTGTTGAACCGCGGAAGCATACCCTTTCTTTTGCATCATCAACCGCACACGCTCCGCCCGGTCCTGGGTAGGTTCCATCCAATACCGGAATTTAAATGAGACGAGGGATTGTACGGTTTCTTGGTTCGCTTCGTCGTTGGAAACGGTGATTCGCGAATCAACGTCGGAAGCGATTACATGTTCAACAACGATATTACGCTGAAATTCATCATACAATTGTTTGATGCGAATATTTGTTTGAAATCCTAGACGGGACGCTTCTTGTGCAAGAATTTTTTCCGCCATCAGGGCACTCAACACGCTATACAACTGATCTCGTGAAGTGTTTCCCTGTCGCAATACCGGATGAGCCGTTTCAAAAGCCTGCCGGAGTTCAGATGTTGTTACATACGATTCTCCGATGACCGCCATAACGGAATCGGACAAAGGAATATTCTTCGGATGATATGCCGACTGTTGCAGCATCCAAAATATCGTTAATCCCATTGAGAGAAATACGACAATACCGACGATGTGAACAACATTTTTCCGTGCCATTGCCTTCACTTCACTTAGAACACAACACCAACTGAGATTCGCTGGGCATTCCCTAACAATCCCCATTCAGACCATGAATAATCACACCGCAATCCAACGTTGGATTGTTCCATCAAATAATCGATGCCGCCTCCCAGCGTCAAACCATTGATATGGTCTCTTTCAAACATATTTTCAAATCCGGCACGCAGGAAAAAAAGATTAAACACAGAATATTCTCCCCCAAGCGATACGCTTTCGGTGGCATTACTTGGATGCATGACATCGGCGGTGACCAACATCGAACCGAATGCTTCAAGCTGCAATTCATAGGCAACACCAAACCGGAATAGCAACGGCATGGCGTACGAAGTTGTTGAATACGTTGCTTCTACCCTATCGAAGTTGTGATGATTCTTATCTGGATCAACAGTAATAGAAAGCCGGTTTCCCCGCAGCTGCAGTTCCGTTCCAAAATTGCTGAGATTGGCGCCGAGCGTAAATCCTTTCAATTCTGTTTTGTATAGTATGCCCATATCGACGGCAAAACCGGACGATGTAACGGACCAAATTCGCTCCTGAACATATTTCCCTGTTATTCCGAAGGCAAAACGATCTGTTAACGCCATGGAATATGTCAGTCCGAAAGCAAGATCACGAGCATCATACAATTCTCCCGTACCATCAGGCTGATCAACCGTGCGCACTTTTTGAGCATCGCCGAAATCGAGCGTGTTAAAACTCAGTCCGATGGAGGCGTTCCAACCCGATATGGGTATGACAAATCCGGCAAACTGATGATTTCTCTCTCCGATCCAATTGTTTTGCATAATCTCTATCTGCATTGATGTTGCCCAAGCAACACCGGCAGGATTCCAATACAATGCGGTAGGATCATTCGACAATGCCGTGTATGCATTCCCCAATGCCGCTGCACGTGCTCCGACTCCTATCTCCAGAAAAGCAGCCGCAGAAGTTCCGACACCGGAAACATCCGATTCAAACGTCACTTTGCCCGGACCTTTTTCCGCTTTTGCGATTGATATCAGTACAATAAATACAATAATCCAAACTCGTTGTTGTTTGCTCATTTGATCACCGCAAGTTTTCCAATTCTTTTTCCGATACCGGGAGCTTCCACCACCCAAAGGTAAATACCATGGGTCACTTCCAGTCCGTCTTTGGTGCGCAAATCCCAGGGTTCCCGGCTGTTCTCTATTGTCGAACTGTGATTGATCACGCGCACCAGCCTGCCGCTTGATGTGAAAATCGAGATGGTACATTCCGATGGGAGATTGACGAAATCAATTCTTCGATCTCCTCGTCCTGCATCAAGGCTGACCAAATGTTGCTCTAAACTGCTGGCGGCAACGTACGGATCCGGAACAGTATAAATGTTGGCAAGCTCCGTCTTTACCTTCAACGAGTTAGTTGTATTCCCATCTATCGTAAATTCGAAATATGAATTCCGGTCGAACGGTTTTGTTGTGCTAAATTGAAAGACACTTCCGACACGAGGCGAAAGATATTTCGAAAACGGAACTGTCGGCGGATACGTAAAGTCGATGTACCACAATCTTCTATTAAGATCGCTGACAATGACAACCTGGTCATTATTGCTTAATTTGCCTTTCAGCGCCGCGGTTCCTGATTCGGTCAAACGGAATTTTACCCGAAAGACACTATCCGGCTTTGTAACATCCCATATTTGATAATTTGTTGCAATATTGTTGAGAGATGTATCGACGTTTGTTAGAGTATCAGTAATACGGATTTCATAATTTCGCGGCACGGGAAATCCGCCGAATCCGGATGCCTTCGGCGTACCAATAATATTGTTCACGGTGTCTTTCCATTTCGCCAAACTAATGCCAACAGTATCGTAATTGCGAATGGTCAGTTTAAATCCTTCGTAAATCAGCTCATTAGTCGCTTCGGAATTGGGATATGCCAATCCCATCAGCTGACTGTTGGTTGTCAGGTTATGAAGTTTTATTTTTTTCGTCAGACCGGTAAATTTGGTACTGTACGGCAAGTATGAACTATCATCCTCAAATGATAGGCGGTACGAGTGTCCGGCCTGCACTTTGTACGGTTCAAAAATTTCAACGCCAATTGTTCCATACGTGGTATCTGTATTACGTGTAATACCGTTCAGCGAAAGAGAAGGAAAGACATATCCCGATGCAGGCCCCGACGGAGTAACGATGGCAATGTTACGATCTGCTGAAACGGGTCTTCCGAGATCATCAAGAAGGATGTTGGCAGAACATTCCGTGGGAGAAATAATCGCAAGCCCTGCACGGTCAGTCAATCCCCGTGCAAAGAAGTCGGAATCATATCCCCTGTCTACAGAGACAACTGCATAATAATAGACACGGCCGTTCTGAACGTTGGAATCCACAAAATAATGGCGAATACCGCTGTCCGTTCCCATATTATAGGAGATACCCAAATCGCTTGCCTGATTAATTTCGCTGCCGATGCTGACAGGATGAACTCCCGATAATCCGTTGTTCACATCAAAAATCGCTTCAGGACGGAATAATAACGGATTTCCATACGCATCGGTAATTGTTTTAATGTCATCAAAGGTCGGGCTCGTACTTTTATAGATATAGTATGCTTCAAAGTCCGCGCCGTAAATGGCATCTTTGGACCGTTCAGCAGCCGCATCCCAGCGAAGAATCACTTTTTTATCGAACACCTGAGAAGTAACGGTTGGTACACGCGGAGCACTGGCAAAGTTATAATCATGATCGTAAATCACCTGCATCGTTTTTTTATTACGGAGAATATCCGCTTTATCGTTTCCGAACAACAATGCAATAGCATACCGCTGCGCATTCAATCGTCCACTGTCGATCGATACTTCACCAGAACCGTAGATCCAGCTGATATCGCGATCGTACCCGGGAACGGTAATGTATTGTCCGGGAACAATTTCTTTATTCCAGAACAGTTCATCGTCATATATTGCATTGCTGACATCGGTAAGATAAAACGATGTTAATCCGACTTGATCCGATTCGTCGTTGTCAGTAAATCCGAAGTTCGGTTCTCCCTGGTCCGGTTTTCCGTTCCCTTGGGTTCCATTGGCATCCGGTCCGATGTAATCGTTCTGATCGGGACCGATACCGTCCGAACCGATGTCATCGTTGATCGCTTCATAATCGAGTCTGCCGTTGGTATTAATGTCTTCTCCCTCATCCAGCACGCCGTTCTTATTCGTATCTTCACTCGTCCACACACCATCAAGGTTCGTATCGGTAAATTTCTCCCAATCGGCATCTTCGTCCGCCGCATTTCCTTGCGACTCATCGATGATGCCGTCGCCGTCGTTATCTTTTCCGTCGTTGGATATACCGGGACTTTCCAAGAATGCAAAACCGAAATAACCGAGCGGCAGACCAAGATTGGAAACATCACCGTCACTCCATGCATAGGTAATATCATCGACATTATCAAAACTGGCATTATCTCCCGACAGTGACCCCCCCATATCCGGATCGACAAACATTCCAACGATTGAGCGGTGTAGTTTTTTCCCGAAGTTTGTGATATCGAAAATATTAATAAGAATATCTTCCGCTAAGCGTGAGGACCATTGATATCCGCGGGTTTCAACAGTTATGCCCAGTCCTCTTCTCCCGTTTGGGAACGGCCGTTTGGAAAGTGAATCTTCAAAAGCGTAATAAGAAAACTCATCGTTCTCCCGATCATCAGCGGCATAATACGATTCTTGATCAGCGCGGATATAGGCGCCAAATTCACCATTCCATCGACCGTCCCGAATGCTGGGAGCAAGTGAGTCCGTTTCATTGCGAACATCTCCGGGAAATGTTTGCGGTGCCCAAATTTTCGGCCAAGTGTGTTTTAAATGGCTCATCGCAGGCCAGTTCGGAGTGTTCACCAGTTCTTTATCAAGAATACCGTTCCCGTTAACATCTTCCGCCGTTTGCAATATCCCATCGTTTTCTCCAAAATCATTGCTTTTTGGTATTCCGTCCACACCAACATCTTCCGAAATTCCGCCGTATGTCCACGCAAGTGAATTCGTTGCCCGGTCATTAAAATATCCGGGAAGCGCTTGAAACTGATAGGTATGCGACGCATCGGGTGCAAAATCTCCGCTGTGCCGCCGGTATGATTCAGAGATGACCGCAACAGAATCGCCGTTTGTATTAACCACTTTCGCACCGACGAAAAACACAAATGCGTAACCGTATTCCGTTCCGCTACCTTTCGGCCAGACCGAGTATGAACTTCCGGAAAGGTAATTATTGGATATCGACGTATTATTAATAAACCCTGTCTCAATTAAATTCCCGTTGTGTTTTCCATAACGAAGATATTTGGCATTGCCGATTGCCGCGGAGACTTTCGACAGAAACTGCGGAGAATACTGACTGCGTGAGTTGCGGAGAGCGACTCTCTGCCCCGCATTGTTGGTTTTCGCTACATCTTCCGGGCTCCGCTGTGATAACGCAACACCGCTGAACACCGTGATGAGAAACCCGATAAAAATTAGCGCCAGGTATGGAAATGATATTCGATTATACTGATTCATCTCGATAAATTTTCTTTAGATTAAAAATTGATTTCAAATCCAAGTTCGATACGCCGCGGTTCGGAATACCATGTCGGACGGGCATCGACCTCGTTGAGTGTGAAGAGACCTTCCTGATACAATTTTTGCCGCAGCAATTCTTCGTCCCGAATGCTGCGGGCATTATAGGTGGCTCTTCCCGTTGAGGAATAGACCTGCACCTCATTGGTAACATCCAACACATTATTTATTTTTACGAACAACGTTGTTTGTATGCCGGCCAACGAAAGCACCTTTTGTGCCTTCAGATCAAGATTCCATTGTATCGGTTTCCGCTCAGCATTAAGAAATTCCCGAACGGCAATATCTTTGCGTTCCACGAACACCGGAGTAAAAGGCAAACCATTTGAGAGCGAACCGATAAACGAGAGACTCCAGTTTGATACCTCTTGCAGTGTTATTACGGCATTGAGTGTATGGGTCTGATCCCAATCCAGCGCGGTAATCTTCCGTTCGATAAATTCCACCGGCTCTCCGCCGATGCCTGTTGATGTCTGTATCAATTGAATGAACTCCGGATTCGACGAACTCCCTTTCGCAATCTGCAGACTGTAGTTTACAAAACCGTTGATGAGTCCGTTTCCTCCGTACCGTAATGCCAATGTCAATCCTCGAACGTTGCCATAATCGCGGTTGATGTAGCGGTAGTATGCGACATTATCCACTGTTGACAAAGCTTCAATACCGAGAAGATTCTTTACATCCTTATAAAATGCAGTAATATCGATGGCCACATCTTCCGTCAATCCCTGCTGCAGGCCCAATTCATACGCAATGGTCCGCTCCGGTTTTAATGTCGCGTTGCCGAGCGTTAAACCCTCAAGCTGCAGCGCCGTTAACACATGAAGCGGCTCGTTATACAATTTTTGGAAGCTCGGCATTTGGAAGAAATGTCCGTAGGCAACATGGAAAACACCGGTCACCGAAATCGGGAACGACAATCCGAATCGCGGACTGAACTGGTATTGCCATGGAGCGCTCTTTAAATTAACTGCACTCCCGAGGGAGTACGATTCGACACGGGGATTGTTGATAATATTCTCATTCGGCTGAAATGCATCGAGACGGACTCCGAAGTTCATAATCACGTCTCCCAACTCAACTTTATCCTGCAGATATGCAGCCACCTCTAACGGGTGTATCGTATAGTCGCGATACCGGGTCACTTCACTATCCGCCACCGAGCGATAGCGTTGAATGCTCAGCGTATCCCAATAATTTGTCATTAACGCCCAATATTCGTTCCATGTAATTGTTTCATCTCCATGTACCTTCATGTCACCCTTGATGGTCGTCGTCCATTTTTTTTCGCTCCAGCCATCTGTTTCAACCGGACCGCGAGAATAGGTGTTAATATCGTGCTGTTTCACTTCAAAACCCATTTTTATAAACTGGGTCCGATCTGCCTGCCAGTTAGCGTCTCCGTTTACCAAATAAAGTTTACGGAAGTTTTTTGCATCGCTTCCCTGGTAAATTCCGCCGGTGGTGCCGAGCGAAAATCCTTCCGATGAAGACGAGATCGGTTGAATTCCCACATCACCGGGAAATCTGGCAACCCTGTTGTCTTTGCGATAGTATGAATCACCCCAGTTGTATTGATACGAACCGCGGATGTTGTAAAAGAAGTTTTCGGAAGGAGTATGTGACCAGGCAAGAAAATGATGGTACGATTGTGAAACCGATGTTGATGTTTCACCCGGTTGATACCGGCGGTTTGAGCCGCCTCCTTGAGATTTTCCGGCGGAATAAAATAATTGGTAGGACAACCGAAGATTGGAAGAGAAAAAATAATCAAGTTTTCCATGCAGCGAAAGATTTTGCGACGAGCTCAACGGACCCATTGAACCATCGCCGGTGGAGAGCGAATCGGGAATGCTTATTGCTCCGGACTGTTGCGTTGCAGAAAAATGTTCGCCATACCATCGTTGATAGGCTGCAATTTTCCATCCATCCAACGCCGAAAATCTGTTTTGATACCAAAGGTAATTTTCTTTGTTCTGCAGTCTTCCGGAAACATAAAAACTCAATGTCCGAGGGAAAATGGGGCCGGACAGACTTGCTTGAACATCACGATTGGCCAAAGGATTTATTTTGTCGATCGCTAAAAAGGTAGAGGTGTTGGTACTGTACCATTCCCCGGTTTGTGCGCGAACAGAGAAAGAAAATGTTTCCGCCGCGGATTTTGTCACAATATTCACAATGCCGGATTGCGCTGCTCCATATTCTGCATTAAACGTTCCGCTGATCACTTCAACCTGCTGAACAACTGAATTTTCGATCTGCACATTATTGCCGCCGTCTTGACTGAACGCATTGGTAACATTCACTCCGTCTATTATGTATCCGACTTCCCGCGATCTGCCTCCCCGAAAATGCAGCGCCCCATCGGAACCCTGCACCACTCCCGCCTGCAATGCCACCACTTCCACCACTTCCGTTACCGGCATTGCTTCAATTTGCCCGGTGGAAACAACAGCGGCCGAAAATGTTCTGTCTTTTGTAACGATCGGCACATCTGCTTGAACAAGAACAACATCCATTTGAATATTTTCTGGAACGAGCTGAACATCCCGTTTTGCCGTTAAATCAACATTCACTTCGATGTCTCGAATGGTGATACTGTGGTATCCAATAAAACGGATGAGGAGAGTATATTTCCCCGGTGAAAGATTGATCAACGAATAATATCCATCCGGATCACATACAGTTCCGCGGGGAGTCCCTTCAATTTGAATGCTTGCTCCTAGAAGCGCCTCACCGTTGTTTTTATCGGTAATGCGTCCGCTGATTTTGCCGGTGGTTCCAGCAAGAACAGAAAGTGCTGTGAGGGAAAAGAGAATGAAGACGAAAAGAATTCGGTGCACGACAGTTCGTAACGAAGCGTACATCAACGACCGGAAGTAGAAAGTAAAAGAATTCACGAGACTATATGTTATTGTATGAAGTAAGATGGTTCATTGGCTGAAGTGCGACAATACCCGTACAATGGTTTTTGCAGTTTCGCGGGATCTCGAAAAAGCATCGGCGATACCACTACCGATGTGCAAAAACTCATCTAAATATTACCCTTTTGTACACCAATGAACAATCCCACGTACGTGGTATCTTCATAGGAAGGAAAGAAAGAAAGGGAAAAAACGTTTCATTCTGTTTCGCTTTTCCCCTTATCGGAGTAAGGTTAATAGTTGATTTCTGCAATCACCGGATAATGATCTGAGGGAAGAAATCCATTGAATGAATCAGAAAGAGTTCCATGAGATAGAACAGACATTCCTTTTTTCACGAAAACAAAATCGATCGGAGCAGAGGGTCTTGCAGTAATATCAAAACCGGTAAATGTTCCCTTCGGACCATGGGGAGTATTTTTGGATATAGTCCGTGTATCGACCAACTGAAGAGCATCACTGGTATTCGAAGCTGTAATAATTTTGTACGGTTCGGAATTCGGTTCGGAATTAAAGTCCCCCGTAAGAATGACGGGATACGTCCCGCACACCGACTGCATTTTTTTCTTTATCAATTTTGCACTTTCTGCTCTTGCCACTTTCCCTTCGTTATCCAAATGGGTGTTAAACAGATAAAAGACCGTCGTGGTTCGTTTATCCATCATTTTCCCGAACGTTACAATGCGTTGGTACGCCGCATCCCACCCTTTACCGGGTTGCTCCGGAGTCTGGGAGCACCAAAACGTCGAAGTCGTCAATGTGTCAAATCTTTCTTTCCGGTACAAAATAGCGGAAAATTCTCCCTGCTGTTTTCCGTCATCGCGGCCAACGCCAAACCAGCCGTATTCGGGCAATAGCTGCATCATAAAATCAATTTGATGTTTTTGTGCTTCCTGTAGCCCAACGAGGTCCGCATTATGAAAACGTATCATGCTAACAAGATTTTCTCTTCTATTCTTCCAAATATTTGCACCGTCGTTCGGACTGTCAAGTCTGATGTTGAATGTCATCACACGGAGTGCTGTAGGTGCAGAATTCGATCCTCCGAAAACAAACACCACGATAAAAACAGCGGCAGTACAGAATAATGATGTGCGAAGATTTCCCATAGAACCTTTTCCCTTTGATTCTCTCTCTATGCGTTCCTTACAATAAATTTTCTTTGTACGCTTTCGAAACAGCGCCTGAGCGGGTATTCACGTGGAGCTTTGTATAAATATTTTTAAGGTGTGAACTGACCGTATGAAAACTGAGAAACAATATATCCGCGATCTGCTGTTTCGTCAGACCGGACACCATACGCTGTAGTATTTCTTTTTCCCGTTCCGTCAGTCCATAATCGGATTTTTTCACCTTAAATTGTGAAAACATTGCCAGTACTTTGCGTGCAATCGGCATATTCATCGGAGCGCCGCCGGCAAGCACCTCTTTAATAGAATCGATAATTTTCTCCGGTGAAGAATCTTTCAGCAGATATCCGGAAACACCTGCGCACAGTGCCTTAAACACTTTGTCGTTATCATCATACACGGTTAAAATGATGATATGTATTGACGGTATGAGCGCTTTAAACTTTTCAATTCCATCCAGCCCGCTCATACCCGGCAAACCGATATCCAACAACAGTACGTTCGGCGCAGAATCGACGTCGAGAATATCCAGCGCATCTTCACATGTACCGAATAACTCGGGACACTGCATTCCGGGTGTTCGGTTGATCAAACCGGATAACGATTTGCGATAGCGAAGATTATCTTCAATAACCCATATTGTAATTGGTTTTCCCACCGCATCCTTTTGCACATTCTGTTTCATGTACTTTCTTTCAACAATAAAATACCATCAAATACAGCGGCACGCCATACCACGTTCGTGTCATTTTTTTAACGGAACCCGCAATTCCATACGTGTTCCTTTTCCTTCTTCGCTGTTCACTTCAATATGCGCAAGAATCTTTTCGGCGCGGTGGAACATATTCAATAACCCGTTATTTTTTTTCACGGTGAGAGTATTAAATCCAACGCCGTTATCCTGAATGACGATGTGTAATTGACTTCCCTCTTTCGTAATGGTGATATTGCATTGCGAGGCGTTAGAATGACGAACAACGTTTGTTAAGGTTTCTTTGTAAATAAGAAAAAAATGACGTCGCAATTCCAGATCCAGCGCGTCAAAACGAATTTCAGGCGAAACGGTGTATGTCCATTGGATGCCGATGAGAAGTTTCGCTGCGGTCTCCTTCATTTTAAAAACAATATCTTCCCCAATGTCATTTTTAGGATTAATAAACCATACAATATCCCGCATTGCCTCTACCGTCTCTTTCGCCGTTTTACTGATATCGGTAGAAAGTTCACGATCCGTCTCGGTCAATGCTGAACTTTGCAATAGTGCCTGACTATCTACACTGATACTGCTCAGATTGCTACCGATTTCATCGTGAAGGTCGCTGGAAATATTAAACCGGATTCTTTCAATTTTAATCAATTGACGCACTCTATAATTATACAACATCACCACTGCCGTAAGAACGGAAAACAGTACAATCACTTTAAACCACCACGACATCCACCAGGCTGGAAGAATGACGATTTTTAATGCCGTCGGTTCACCCCAGAGACCGTCGGCATTGTTCGCTTTTACGTAAAAATAGTACGTCCCTTGTGCGATGTTGGTATAATATGCCGTTCTTCGTGTTTTGGAGTTTACCCATTGCGGATCAACACCTTTCAGCATGTACGCAAATTGATGTTTCTGAAGCGGCGCCAGATCAAGCACAATAAATTCGATGGAAAAAAAGTTTTGATCATACCGAAGTTCAATTTCTTTTTCCGCAACTCTGGAGTGCTGCATCGGGACTTCTTTATCAAAGATTTTAAAGGATGTTATTGCGGTACGCGGTGCTGTCGAATCGCTTTTGATGGAATCGGGATGAAATGAAACAAATCCATTCATGCCCCCGAAATACATTATGCCATGAGCATTTTTAAAACTCGAACGCCAATTAAATTGGTTATGAACAAGACCATCCGCTTCGTCATACACCCGGAATGTTTCTGTTGTCGGATTGAATTTTGCCAAACCATTCATTGTGCTGATCCACAAAAATCCGTGCGCATCTTCCAAAATGCCAAATACAACATCGTTTGGTAGACCGTTGAGAATTGAGTATTGCTGAAATCGTTCCGTGTTCTTATCAAACTTGTTCAAACCATTGCTATGCGTTCCAATCCAGATAAACCCGTGAGAATCCTCAATGATCGTTGTAACTTTGCTCGAACTAATGCTGTAAGGATCCCTTTCATCCGGCATGTAGTGTTTAAGAATTTTTGTGTTGGGATCATAACGATATAATCCATCTAGCCACGTGCCAATCCATACGTTTCCGTCTCGATCTTCATACAACGCGTTGGGTGAAAACGTTGTTGGCAACGAATCGGTTGTTGCACTACTTTTCGGTTGATACGTGTAAAAAATTTCACGGGACCGGTCGAATAGCTGCAAGCCGTCATTGGTCGCAACCAAAAACTCCCCGTTTCGTGTTTCCAATATCTGCTGTACCCAATCAGAACGAAGACTTGTACTGCTGCCTGGAGATTGCCGATAATGTGTAAACGTTTTTGTCGAAGGGTGATATTTATTTAATCCGGTGCTCATCGTGCCAAACCACAATACACCAGAGCGATCTTCATAGACAGTGGTGACGGTATTTCCGCTGATGGAATTTCGATTGTCTGCTTCGTAAAAATGATGTTCAATTTTTTCGGTTGCAAGGGAAATTTTGTTAAAGCCGCCCCCGGCTAATCCTACCCAGAGGTTCTTCTGGTTGTCTTCATAAATTCCGCTGACAACCCTTCCGCTGATACTATTGCTGCGAAGCGGAAGATGCCTGTATTGATAAAACGGCTGGGTAACAGGAAGTTTTGCAATCCCGTCTTCCGTGCCAAACCACATGTTTTTTTGACGATCTTCATAGATCCAGCGAATGCGGTCCGAAACGATTGAAGTGGCGTTATCATTCTCACGTCGAATATGAATGCTGCGAAAATTGGGCTTGCCAATATGTTCTAGCATGAACAATCCGAGATATTCATACGTGCCTGTCCATATTCTTCCGTTTCGATCTTTAACAATCTGACTGATCGAAGTTTGTAAATATGGCTCTTGGATCAACGGTACCTCGGGAAACGGCATCCACGTGCGGGTGGTAAGATTAAAACGATGGGCTCCCGATTGTGCGCCGATCCATAATTGCGTCACTCCATCGAACATCACGGTAAGAATCGTATTGTCGGCAGTCGATTGCGGTTCTGTAGAACGCCGGGGATATTGTTGCACGGATCCTGTCGCGGGATCGAATTCTAACAATCCTGCATCTCCCGTCCCCACCCACAAATGACCTTCACGATCTTCCACGATACTGGTAACATTGTCAGTAGGAAATGGTTGATGGCGGGGCGAGCTCTTGCGGTAGGAAACATGCGTGTTCATTTTTACATTTACCGAATTCAGCCCACCGTTTACGGTGCCATACCAGATATTTCCGTTCCTATCAGCAAGCATGCACTGGATATATGCATCATCATTCTCCGCTGCATCGATTCGGAAAAAAGTTTCTTGGTATGGATCAAATGCGCACAATCCTTTTCCCCAGGTGCCGATAAGCAGCGTCCCATCCGGAGTTTCCAGTAGCGAGTTCACATAGTTTTCCGGAAGCGATTGTTGATCGGACGGATGATGTTTATAATACTTGAACGATTGTCCATCGTACCGATTGAGACCGTCTTTCGTCGCAATCCATAAAAATCCGTCTTTTGTCTGAAGAATGTTGTTGATGGAATTATTCGAAAGACCATTTTCGATCGTGAAGCGTTCAAAAATCATCGAACGGTCTTGCGCTTGAAGCGGCATACACAGGCTGCGGATGGCAATAACAGTGATGACAATGCGAAGAAACATCAAACGGAAATCGAATGAAGCGACTTGGTCACCAAAGTGCGCTGGTGATGTAATGGATGCAAGAGACGGATTAATCACAGGCAGTGCAATGATATTCACACGAAGAACAGAAAGTAATAATTATTCTTTTTCACACTCTGTAATGTAATTTTTGATATGGACATTAGCAATGCACGAAGGTGAATATGAAATTATTGAATCACTAATAACCGAATTTCAAAAAGATACTGCCCGGTAGGTGCAGAACAGTGTGGTTCAGCAAGATTCTAGTGAAGGAATAATCAACAGCCTTCGTATCAACCATTTCGGTTCATCAGGTTGAACTACTATCATGATGAACAGTTGAGAGTTAATTTTTCCAATCATCCGTTCTAAAAGAAGGAGCGGGAAGGCCTTCCTTATTAAATAATGTTCCGTACACAACATTTCCCCACCCATAACGAACCGCAAGAGGATTTTTGACATCTGCTGAATAGACAAAGAGTTTATTCTTTTTCACAGTTACCAAAGCTTCTTGAAAGAGACTGTCTGCGCCGGCAATTTGGAAATACGTTCTGTCGTGATGTAGCTTCATCGTTAATCCATCCGAATACTTAAACGAAAGCACCATGGTATCGCCAGCAGTCACCGACCCAGTGTACAACGGACCGGAGACGGTTACTTTCTTGCCGTAATCGTTTTTTAATGCCCATCGGGCCAGTCGTTCGCCGACACTCTGTTTATCTTTAGGATGGACATCTGCCGAATCGCCGATATCGAGTGTTACCGCCATGCCGGTTTTCGGTACAGAGAGCGTCTGAAGCTGCGCTTCCCGCAATCGCTGTGATTGCGTCCGCTCGCCGTATTGGAACGGTGCAAGTTGTACAAAATAGAACGGGAACATATTCTTCCAGTCTTCACGCCAATTTTTGATCATCAACGGGAAAAGAGTTTTATATGCTTCAGGGTTTCCGGTATTTGTTTCTCCCTGATACCAAAGAGCTCCTCGTATTGAGAATGGAATCAGCGGCGCGATCATACCATTATACAGTGATGTCGGAACGCTCGAAGACAATTCTATACCTGCTGCCGGACGATTCTCTAATTCACTCGTCGTATTGTCAAAGAGATACAGTTTGTTATTTCTAAATTCAGCCGAGATGGAATATTTCCATTCACCGGCGAGACTAATTATTTCTTCACTGTTTTTTGGATGAATTTGCACATCACCCTGCTCACCATATATACCCCCGCCGCCGATCACATCAATCACCCGAACTGCAATAGTAAGAAGTGAGTCTTTCGTAATTTCAACCGGAATGGTATACACCCTTTTTTTATTCCACCCAGATCCGGTATCGATCGCTCCTACTTTACAACTGTTTACAAAAGTAACATCGTAGTCATCAATCGGACCGAGTTCAAGCACAAGTTCTTTATTACGCCATGTCTGAGGAATTTCGACCTGTTTTCTAAACCACAAGACACCGTTATAATTTCCAATCGCACTTTCCCACAATGTCGGAAGGTTCATACCCTTCCAACTGCTGTCAGAATACTCTTTTCTGGAAATCAACGAGTCAAATAGATTCACCAATCTCCAATCAGCATTTGTCCTTTGTTCTTCGACATTCACAACCGTGCGGGATTCCAGCCACTTCATATACGTGTCGTTTTCAATCTTCCCCTTGGCAAACGTTTCGGAAAAATTGTTGTAGTCAGGATGTTGCGAAATATGTTTTCCGCTGGTCCACGCTTCAACCGGTGTACCTCCCCATGACGCTTGAATCAATCCGATCGGCACCTTCAGTTCCTGATGGAGTTTTTTCCCGAAGAAATATCCTACTGCACTGAACTGTCCGACAGTCTTCGGAGAGCATTCCTGCCACCTTCCATTACAATTAAACTGCGGATCTGCAGCAAGCGCCCGTGTTACGTTAAAAATTCTGATTTTTGGATAATATGCTTGCTGAAGCCCGTTTGCTGTCGAATCCGCTACAGGCCAACCTTCCACCGGCATGTCCATATTTGATTGACCGGAACAAATCCACACTTCACCGGTTAGTACATTTTGCAGCTCCTGCCGTGATGTTCCATCGCTGATTATTACCATGAATGGACCTCCTGCTTTCGGAGTGTTCAATTTCGTCATCCATGAACTGTCCGGCAGTACAGTGGCGAAAGCGTTTTTACCCCAGGATGCTTTAATGGAAATATGTGTTCCGGGTGATCCTTTCCCCCAGAAAGCGACAGCGCTTTTTTGTTGCAGTACCATATTGTCCTGAAACAACGGCGCTACGATGAGCGATGATGACTGTGCCGAGAGATTCCAGCTTGCGGCTATCATCACCAGGCAAAGAGAAAGGTTGCGGTACTGTACCGAGGTATGGTTGAACGTATGAATTAAATTGTTCATAGAATTATAGAGAGAGTTGGTAAAGGAAAATAATACGAGATATCATGTTCTAACGTCGTTACCCAACGAGTGTAGGACGGAACGAGTGCTGATTCTCAATTTATTTTGTTGTAAAAATATCGTTCATCCTGGATGACTGCTATGCAACACCGTCTGTCCGCCATCATTTTGGCGATCGTCGAAGGGTGATTAAAACACAAGAATATTTTTGAAGAATGGCATTTGTTTGCTCTATATTAAAACTTTTTCCAATAATGAACAATCACACGTTCATGGTATCTTCTGATAGCACCAATGGCGAACGAACAGAGCGGTTTGCGTAATAGGATGACAGGGAGGGGAAGCAGGATCGTCGGAAGTGTTGGGATCAATGATGCAATAAATTCTTAATCTACCACATTCTCTTGTTTCATGGTGTATGCATTGGTGAGGAATAGTAATTACCACCTGTGAGATCTGCTGATTACGCAACAGGCCATTCAAGATTAGATACGCAGTGGAATCATTTTTTTTGACCTGCTGCTATTATGGTACCAATGATTGTATCGATTTCAGAGAATTTATACGGCTTGGTAATAACCTCTTTAATCCCATCTGCGATCATTTGCGATCGGATCGAGTTATCCAAATACCCTGAAGAAATTATTACTTTGACGAGAGGATCGATACTCTTAAGTTTTTTATACATTTCCTCGCCGGTCATATTTGGCATCCCCAAATCGGAAATAACAACATCAATAGCCGATCCATGGCGGAGGTACATTTCTAATGCTGTAAAACCGTCCGAAGCGGTAAGGACGGTACATCCGGCATGTTCCAGATTTTCTTTTAATGCACTCCTGAACACTTCTTCGTCGTCCACAACAAGAATAGTTTTCCCTTTTATCGAATGACGTGCGCCCAACGATATTTCCACTTCCGAAAGATGTTCTGATAATGGAAAATACAATGTGAATGTTGTTCCTTCTCCTTTTTTCGAGACCACATCAATGAATCCATGGTGGCTCCGCACCAGTCCGTTGACAATAGAAAGACCAAGTCCCGTTCCTTTTCCCTTTTCTTTCGTCGTGAAAAAAGGATCGAAGATTTTGGGAATAGTACTTTCATCAATCCCCGTTCCTGTATCACTCACGGCAACACTAACATACTGCCGCTGATGAATGGTAGGAAATTTCCCTCGGAGCGAGGAGGCGTCAATCATCCGTTCTGATATTGTGATTGTACCATGTTCACCGACCGCATCCTTAGCATTCAAACACAGATTAAGGATAATTTGGTGCAGGTGACCCGCATCTCCATTGATGATCCCGTTATCCACACCAATATCCGTCTTGACCGAGATCGTTTTCGGAATAAAATGCTGCAGCATCACCTTCACTTCCTCGATAATATGGGAAAGGGAGATCGGTTGAAGATTGATTTCAGATTGTCGTGAGAAGAATAATAATTGCTTTGAAATCGAAACTCCTCGGTGTGATACATCGATAATTTGATCGACATATTTTTGCAGCTTTGCATCACCGGCAATATGTTTTTTCAACAGTTCGGCGTTGCCCAGCAGCATCGCCAGCAGATTATTGAAATCGTGCGCAATTCCTCCGGCAAGCGTCCCGAGACTTTCCAGTTTCTGCGATTGAAGCAACTGTGCCTGCATCTTCTTTTGTTCGGTGATATCGGAGAACAGCGCGACATATTGAATGACCTCGCCATGACTTCCATAGATCGCAGAGATGCTCAGCCATTCATCAAACAGCTCTCCGTTTTTTTTCCGGTTGACGATCTCGCCCTGCCACACTCCGAAATCGTTGAGCGATTTCCACATTTCATCGTAGAACTCTTTGTCATGTGTTCCGGATCTCAGCATTGATGGTGTATTCCCGATCGCCTCTTCTTTTGAATACCCGGTCAGTGTTGTAAATGCCGGATTGATCGCTACAATTTTATTGGAGGAATCGGTCACAACAATTGCTTCGCCAAGTGCTTTGTACACCGTTGCAGCGATTTTCAGTTCCTCATCTGCCCGCCTCCGCTCCGTTACATCACGCAGAATGCCTTCGTGATACTGGATATGACCCGCATCGTCATAAATATAGCGTCCGTGATCCTCCACCCACACTTCCGAACCATCCTTTTTCTTCAACCGGTACACGCCGATCTTCTCCTCCAATTCCTGAATCGTCACATTATCCCGATCCGTCTCCTCAAAATAGAGGGAATTCTTGATATCGACCGCCATCAATTCTTCCCTGCTGGAATAACCGAGCATCGCTACCATCGCCGGATTGACTTCGATAAACTTTCCGTCGTGCGTACTTTTATAGACACCGTCCAGTAGCGATTCAATCAGTTTCCCGTAGCGTAATTCGCTCTTTTCCAGCGCATGCTCCGCCCGTTTTCGTTCCGTCACATCGCGCGCAGTAGTGATAATAACTTCCTGTCCGAAATATTTCCCTTTGTTCGTGACGACATCTTTCGGGAAGATCTCTCCATTCTTTCGTTTACCCCAGAATTCAAATTGCTGCGGCTCTCCGGTGGCATAGGTTTTTCCTACCAAACCCATAATTTTTGGCAGATCGTTCTTGCCCTGTGCAGAAAGAAACTCTGGCGTCTTACCAATGATCTCCTGCCGTGTATATCCGTACATCTGTTCCACACCGTTATTCACGTCGATAAACCGACCGGTGCTGTCCTGTATATATATTGCGTCGGTCACGGAATTAAAGAGTCCGACATAACTGTGTTCACTCTCCCGTAAAATCTGTTCCGTCTTTTTGCGCTCAATGGCGTTGGCAACCTGTGTGGAGACGAACACAAGCGCATTCATATCGGCCTCCGTCAACCGGACCATATCGGTGTATGTCTGCACTACCATCACGCCGATTGTTTCGTTTTGCATGGTCTTCAATGGTACGCCCATCCAGTCAACACCCCGCGCGCCGTATAATTCTACTTCACCTGTCCTGATCAGTTCATCAAATACTTCCGGAGTCACCAGTATCGGCTTTCCGGTTTTCAACACGTATCCGGTCAAGCTTTTATCTGGTTTAATAGGAGACCAATCGCCGTCTTTTTCATCCCTGCTGTACGGGAAATCAATGACACCGGCTGCAGGATTGTACATGGCGATGAAAAAGTTTTGCGCTGGCATAAATTCCGAAATGATCCGGTGAATCGACCGGTACAGATCATCCAAATGCTTGGCCGTTTGCGCTTCTTCGGATATTCGATAGACGGCATCCCGTGCTTGTTCCACCCGCTTTTCATCCGTAACATCGCGAAAAACGACCATGATGTTTTCCACAGCACCGTGATCATCAAACATCGGCGAAGAGGTTAACTCTCCCCAGAATGGCGATCCATCAAACCGTGTAAGTTTATAAACGTGCGGAGACATTCCCGTACCACTGCGCAGCATCGTACCGAGGCGCACTCTGGCAGTGTCGAGTTCGGATGGATCAATCCACTGTTTAAATGATGAACCGATCACAATGGTTTCCGGTGGTATACGGAATATCTCATACATTTTGGGAGAACCGAATGTGATGGTTCCTTGTGGATCCATCATCGCGATGCCGTTAGGGGATTTTTCCACAACTTGTTTGTAATACGCTTCGGAAGTTTTCAGCCGTTCTTCCATCTCTTTGTGCAGCGTAATGTCGCGGACGACAACCTGTACGGATTTTTTCCCATTGAAGGTGACCGGTACTGAAACCACCTCGACATCAATCACCCTACCATCCAACCGGATAAACTTTTCCACCGCCTTCTCCTGCGGCTTTTTCTCGGTCAGTGCAGATTTCATTCGGCGGATGACAGTCTCACGGTATTCCGGATGAATGATCTCCAATACTGATTTCCCGATCAATTCGGATTGGTTCTGTGCTCCAATTAATGCAAGACCGGATGGATTGACATACACAAATTTTCCCTCCGTATGCACAGCCATTGCATCGGGCAGGAATTCGACAAGACTCCGGTACCGTTCTTCACTTTCACGGAGGGACTCTTCGATAGGAATGTTTTTCTTACTATTCACTAATTCTTATTCCCCAAGACATCAACATTAATGTATGATAGCAAGAACTATTGGAAGGAAATTGTTACCATAAAAACCAGAAGTCTCAAACGTGATATCAACGTCATTCTGAACGAAATCCCCACAAGACAGACTTCAGTCGGGCAGGTTCGACTTGCAAAAAATGCAAGGTTCAGAATGTCGAGGAAAAAGTATTTTTTGAAACCACTTCTAATAATTTGAACCTAATTAATTTACGACAACTCCGGTAAATGTCAAACAGCATTTCCTTACGATGGTACATTGTAAATATAATAGAACAATCCTCGCGCGATAATAATGAAGATCCGATGTAATTTATTTGGTTGGTTTTATTCCTGATTATTACTATTTTAGTCAATCAAACTGCTGGTTTTCCCCGCTGTTGTAATCAAAAGGCAGGTAGGTAGTCCGAACATGATCCCATCGGGTCTGGTTAGAGCGGCCAGGTCGGAATCACCTTTTGTCGGTCGACGGTTCAATTATAAAAAAAGATTTTTGGACTCTTGTTTTTCATGTTCATAGATTCACAAGTGATTAATTTAGTAACTGATGTTACGCAAAACAATTGGTCATGGTGAGCACGGCGCAGGCTTAACCTCTTAGGGCATCCTTCTGCCGAAGGGATTCCTTCGAAACAAAAGCTAAGGATTTGCTCAGGATGGGATCAACTTTTATGCGCCACGTTGAACCATGTTTTCAAAAAAATTAATGTATGCGTAACACCAGTTAATAATACCATAGCGGGCTCTAATGCTATGCTTCATCTTTTGGCGGTGGTAGCTCAGTCCAAAAAGGACTTCGTTTTTGTGTTAGGCGTAAAAAAAAATATGTTGGCGGGGTAGCTCAGCTGGTTAGAGCGTCGGAATCATAATCCGTAGGTCGTGGGTTCAAGTCCCTCCCCCGCTACTTTCATATCCCACAGTTGCCCAGGTATCCCCTGGGCATTTGTGTTTTTTTCGGCTTCCTGCTCAATCTCGTGTAAAATTGGATGAACAGTCGGTATTCTTCGAATCAAGAATTCGACCGTTTTGTTCTTTCTGCTGACGAGCACCTCCTTAGTGAAAATCTTGAATAGCATCCGCTTTCGATGCAAAGGAAGATTTTCGATTTCACTGGGATATGTTAACAGGAATAGTTCAACCTCCTTCCTAATTTGATCCTTTATCGCTTGATTTGAAGTAACAATCTGTAACTCCTTAAGCCGGTCATTAATACCGATCTTCTCTTTATTCAATTTTGTTAACTCCACACCCACAAGCTTTGGGTCAACCCCGTGAGCGATGGATTGGATAAGATTACTCTCCTCTGATTCTAACTTCTTGAGTCTAGCATTCAGAGTTTCAGATTGATTCTCATTCTTCGATGGTCTTTCATTAAGATAGTGATCAAGAACCTCCTTAATTGCATTCTCAAATGTTTCATGATGCATTACGGATTGTATTTGCTTTTCGACGTAATATTCAACCTCGTCTTTCCTCACAGAACAAAACGGGCAGACTCGCTTTCGAGTAAATCCACTACAAACGTATCGTTCAATCCTAGTCCCCTTTGATGTTGAGGGGTTACCATAGTAGGGATTTCCACAATCCTTACAACGAATAATACTGGTCAGTAGATTTTTTACATCGCCTCGTTCTTTGGTTCCTTTCTGTTCATGTTGCTTCACGCTATTTGCCTTCAACCACTCCTCCTTTGTCACAATCGGAGGGTGAGCGTCTTCTTCTATCACCCATTTGGCCTTATCGTTGATGTAATGTGGGTACTTGACATTTTTGGTTTTACGGCCTTCTTTAGCTGCGAATATTTTACTCATTGAATTCTTATTATATACCCGCGCACCATAGTAAGCGTGGTTGACAATGATGCTTCGGATTGTTGAAGAACTCCATTGTTGATTTTTGTTCCGCCACCTACCGCGCCGAGGGCAGGGTATATTGTTATCATTAAGTTCTTTCGCAATGAGAACACAAGCAGTTCCCAATTGCCTCCTTACGAAAATGAGTTTTACGACTTCTACTTCTCCAGGATCACCAATTGCCCACAGAACTTTTTCTTTACCACTCGTGCACCAATCACCAGGGTTCAAGGTTTTTTTGACATTGCTATCTGTAATACTAACTGCTATTCGAATATAGCCATAGGGTGGCGTTCCTCCATTTGAATATTTTCCATTACTCATCGCGCCACGAAATGTCAAATCGGCAAGCTTCTTGCTATATTGTGATGCCTGGACTGCATCAAAGGCATTCAGCATCGGAGCATATTCATGATTTTCGTCAATCGATGTTTTGATCATTTTCACATTTACATTTTCCCTTTTGAAGAGATGTCGCCAGAATACATTTTCTTCAGGATCTATTCCGCGCCCCCAACGAGACTGGTCATAACAAATCACAGCTCCAAAATCAGCACCCTTTTGTACTCGTTCAAGTAATCTATTAAATCCAGGTCTGTCAAACGTTGTTCCCGAAACTCCCATGTCCTCGAACCATTCGACAATCGTGAATTTATTGATATCGGCATATTTTCTGACTTCTTTTTTTTGTTGATTGATACTGTCTTCCTGCTCCACCGTGCTACATCGGACGTAACCGACAGCCATTTCTTCTCGTTTCATAACTTTACTCCTTGATTATAGATTGATTAATATCTTATGCCATCATAACTCCGTGACTGGAAGCCCGCATTCGATGCGGGCCCAGTGTTCTTTCTTCATGCCGCTTTTGTATCAGTGTTATCACCATTAGAAGGTTTGTCAATCTGAGTACGTCCTTCTAATCTCTCTATAAAAATATCTGCGATAATTTTCGCGATACGCTGTACATCGTCATCGCTCAGTTCTTCCAACCACGTGGTTTGGTAAGTGAATTCTATACTGTCAGATCTTCGGCGATCCATTGATGACAGAAATAGAATTATTGATCGTCGCTTCCATAATGATCTCCAATTCTCTGGTTTACGTTAACGGCTTCATTTACTACCTCCATCCCGTGAAGGATTACAAGTGA